>R14__coassemble_484_pt1 | contig 27543 bp, 21 predicted proteins | sample R14__metabat2_high_PE_030 | metagenome-assembled genome bin R14 | reverse complement strand
ATCCAGATCTACCGTATAGTCACCGCTGCCCACCATCTCATAGGCGCAGTCCGCACCTGCTGTGATGCCCACTGCAGATAACACATCGCTCAGCAGATAATTGTCATTTGCTGTTTTATCCGTACTTTCGATCTGGCAACTGTAGATTTTTGTATCTTCTCCCTCTGCCGGAAGATATGTGATATGCTCCTCTTCCGCTGCGCAGGCCTGACTGCTGTTCTTCCCGCTGGACAAAGGATTCACACAGCTGTGCGTGCAGCCCTCTGCTCCCGCATAATCATGATCGATCTCACGAATGGTGGTCAGACCGCTGACCTTGTACCAGCCACCGACATATTCCGGCGCATTGGTATCCATGGTATCTCTCCAGCCACCATTATAATACAGGGCCATATCCGCAAAGTAATCTGCATCCAGATCTACCGTATAGTCACCGCTGCCCACCATCTCATAGGCGCAGTCCGCATCTGCTGTGATGCCCACTGCAGATAACACATCGCTCAGCAGGTAATTGCCGGCCTCTGTAGCGTCAACACTGCAGATCACAGAAGATTTAATGGGAGTTTCTGTACCGTCTGCCTGAATATAGGTGATATATTCTTCCGGCAGCAGCTCCACGCTGGCGTCCTGTTTTTCTGCTTTTGTGCCCTCAGCACCGTCCGAATCTTCATATACAGTAAAATCGGCCGTACCTTCATTGATCGCTTTGAAGGTCACCGTTACCAGTGCTTCCTCTGCATTCCAGTCCTGTACCTCTGTCTGTGAATCACTGTAAACTGAGATGGTATCCTCCCCCTCTGTCACTGTCAGTGGCAGTTCGGCAGCAGAATCCGTCCCTGTCAGCTTTGCGTAATGCGTATTTTCATCCGGGGCAGGTACATCATCGTTGTTTCCTGCCACAGACACGACCTCCAGTAATGTATTGTCATATTGCAGACCGCCGGTGAAATTGGCAACCTTCATGGCGTCTGTGGAAATGGTCACTGTTACCGTTTCTCCTACTCTGGCGGATTCCGGGTCTGCAACGCAGTGAATGTGCAATGCCGCCGGCTCGTCAGGTGTCTCCACCTCCGCAAGATCCACAGCTGTCTCCGGTGAATCTGCTGCATAAGCATCCGTCTCCTCTGCCAGCACCATAGCCGGTACCAGTGAGAGCGTCATGGCGCCTGCCAGCACTCCCGCAAGTAATTTTCTGAACTTCTGCATGTCTGTTCTCCTTTCCTGTCTCTATCTTTTCTCACGTGATATATCTTCACCCTGCCTTCGTTTGCTCCGGGATCTGACACCGGATGCACTGCGCATCAGAGTTTGATAACATAATGTTTTATGATGCAGGGGATCTGCCGGCTTACAGGCTTCGGATAGCTCTGGCCAGATACCTGGCCAGATGGGTGGCATCCTCCTGGTCCACTCTGCCGTCCCGGTTGGTATCCGCATTCCGCTCAGCAAGCGCGGAAACGAACTCAGCATCTATCCCCTTTACATAGCGGACAATAGCTGTGATATCCGACGCACTGACTGTTCCGTCTCCATCGGCATCTCCCAGCAAAGGACCATTCTCATTCAGACGGATGGTCACCTGTTCCACCGGAGAGACGCAACGTTTGCCGCCTACTTCAGTCTTATCTGCATACTGCTGCTGACTGATACCGTAACCGAAACGCAGATCATTCATGGTCCGGCAGGCCTCTGCTGCATCTGAAAGGCTTCCATTCCAGGAGCCGTAGGCAATACAGATAGCAGCAGGCACTGTCCGGGCATTTCCCTCTTCATCATAGAAAAAGCTGCATTCTTCCAGAGTCTCCATGGAAAGCGTGGAAGAGCTGCCGCTGCAGAGGACGCTGATCTCCTTTACCTGAGTCCCGGTAAGATCCAGATCCTCCAGCAAAGCATCTATGGTCACATACTCTGTGGCCGCCACCATATTCTGATTTTTGGCCCCGTACATATAGCCGATGAGGCCGGTGGTCTTCAGATCGTCAAAGTCCTTTCTGCTGTAAGTCTGATCCGCTACTGTCTGCCCCCGACTGTCCAGGACAGTCAGCTGCAGAGCCTCCTCGTCCGGATCTGCCGGGATCGTCTGACCGTCAGTAAGCTTTGTCCCGCAGGCCGTACACCAGGTATCCCCCGTATAACCATCTTCCAGCCAGATCACCGGTACCGCATCCCGGACTTCCGTCTCCGTGTGCCGGTCCGGATCCGTATTGCCATAGGAAACGCCGCACGTATCACAGACCGCTCTCTCCGTACAGTCGGCGCATCCTCCCGTGTGCTGATGGATCCCGGAGACCATATTCAGCTCCGGATAACCTTTGCCCTGCAGAGAAAAACATCCGTCTTCATTGATAGCCGCCAGGACCCCTGCTTTTTCTGCAGAGGCAAAAGCAGTCCCACCTGCCTCCTGCAGACCGGCATAATAGCTGCTGCTCAGAGTCTTCAGTTCCTCCAGGGTTGCACTGTTGCTGACCCGTTCCTGCTCTTCTGTCCCTGCCAGCACATAGACATTTTCCAGTGCAGACTTCGAGTTCCGGGTATCCTTGCCGACAGCACTGCCGATATTGGCCGTCATGGCACCACTCCTGCGGATAACCACCCCAACGTTGAAACAATTCCGCATGGAATACAGCAATCCATAGCCGATAATGCCGCCCAGTGTGTCGGTTCCCGCATTGATGCCTGCCTCATAAGTGACGGTACCTGCATTGCAGCAGTCTGTCAGTGCGGCACCATTGGCTGCCTGACCGGCCACACCACCGATATTTCTGCCGGAAGCCAGCACATCTCCGTAGTTGGCGCAGCGTTCCAGAGAACCACTGCACATGCCGGCCACACCGCCTACCATGTTGTTGGTAGTGGTCAGTACAGTTACATTTCCGGTATTGATGCAATCCGCCACGGATGCATTCTTTGCCAGATTTCCCACAATGCCACCGGCAGAATTTACCGCATTCACAGAAGCATAATTGCAGCATGCTGTCAGACTGCAGCCTGTATTCAGAGTTCCTGCTATACCGCCCACATAACTGCTGCCCTCTGTGATCTCCACATAGCTCTGGCAGTCTGAAACCGTGGTATAGGAAGCCGTACCGACGATGCCCGATGCCTGGCTGCCGCTGCCGCTGCCGCAGACCGTCACATTGCGGATCACGGCAGGCTGCCCGCTGCTTCCTTTGCACTGGGCAAAAAGACCATATTGCAGCCCGGTGTAGTCTGTGATCCTGTGACCCTGGCCGTCAAAAGTGCCTGCAAAATATGCCTCCGTGCCGCCGCTGCCGATGCCGTTCCAGTAACGGATCCCTTCCGTGCCATCAGTATTTTTCAGACTGATATCATTTCCCAGTTTCACTGTCTGTCCTGCAAAGCTGCATCCATCTTCCACCAGAGCATCCAGTCCTGCCAGCTGCGCAGCATCTGTCAGGATAAAGCTGTCCTGCTCCAGGTCATACCAGGAAGTATCCGCCAGACTGGTCCAGAGCTTTTCCGTAGTCAGAGGAACCGCCTCCACAGCAAGGGAAATGCCCTCCCGGCTGATCCGGCTGTCCACTGTAAAGATCCGGGAAGCCTGTTCTGTCCTGTCTTCGCCGGTATAGGTGAAATAATAAGTATAGGCATTGCTCATGCCTACTGCAGCCTTGTAATCCAGATTTGGGTCCTCCGGGCTCACATCCGCCTTCAGTGTGGCTTTTACTGTCAGGATATCATTTTCATAGAGTTCATCCCCTGGGGCTACCGGATGGTCCGTCACTGTCTGCAGTTCTCCATCCACCGAGATCTGTCCGGTCTTGGTCACGGAAATGTCCACCAGGGAACTCACGGGCAGCTTCAGGGTACCGGCTTTGGCCGACTCTATGTAGGCAGATAGGATCTGATCTCCATACACAGTCACATAAGCACCGGTCAGAGTGCTGCCGTTGGCTGTATAATAACGGAAGTTGTATCCCGTATCCGCGGTGTTGGTCAGATAAACTACCGTACCATTTGGCAGGACGCCACTGCTGTCCGCGCTGATGCTGCCGCCCTCCGGTGCCTGCAAAGTAAGGCTGCCTTCTCCCACAGGACCTGTTTCCCAGCGGAGCACAGGCCAGCCATCACTGTCCTGGCAGTAGGCGCTGCCGTTAACATTCAGCGCTTTCAGCAGACTGCCGCCGGTCATCTGCGCCTTTGTCATGCCGGTCACTGTCACAGAACAGCTGTCCGGAAGTCCCCTGGTATAGTAGCCCGGATAGTCCGGATCGTCTCCACAGCCATTCAGATAGTAGCAGTCGCTGACCACAAAGCCTTCCGGGCTGTTGCCGGTGCCGCCGATACCCCGTCCGAATCTGGCACTGCCGGTGCTGACACTTCCCCGGTTATAACAGCAGTAGATATCCATCTGCTCATTGGCGCCAATGATGCCGCCGGCCGGGTTTGCATAGATGGTGGAAATATTTCCATCGTTGTAGCAGTTGATCAGGCTGCCCCTGGCCATATTGCAGCCCACGATACCGCCGATGCCCTTGGAATCCGTATTGTAGACCCAGGCGTGATTTGCTACATTCTCAATACGCACCCCCAGCGCAGCTGAACTGTTGCTGATGGAATTGGATCCGCCGCCGATATCGCCCACGACACCTCCTACCATTCTGCGGCCGTAAATGTAGCCGGAAACAGAAAGATTGCGGACTGCCGGTGCCACGGACGGCTCTGCTTCATTGTCATAGAGAACACCCATCATGCCGATAAAGCCGGTACCCTGGGCATAGGAATACACGGCATTGACAGAAGCATTGGGATATGCCCAGCGGTAGCAGTAGATATTCTCTATCCGATGACCATTGCCTTCAATGGTCCCATTAAAATGCGCCTGGATCATGGTACTGATGTCGCTGACATCCGTCAGATATTCACCGCCGATGGGCATCCAGTTGGGATAATCATAGCGGTTTTCGGAAGAATTCCAGTCTGTGCCGTCCGCATTGGTATGGATGATCTCCGCACCGTCTGCACCGCCCATATCCAGATCCGCATCCAGGATCACCGTGCGGTTGGCAAAATCATGGGCAGCTACACCTTTGTGCAGCAACCCCGTACCACCGGCCGGAAGGGAACCTTCCTCTTCCACTTCACAGGTAATATAGCTTTCCGCATCCCCCCGGATCATATAGTCCTCGCAGGAGGCGTCCACACTGCCGTTGACAATAGCCGCCAGTCCGGCCAACTGGGCAGGGGTATGAATGGTGAAGGTCTCCTCCGTTTCGTTGTACCAGGAAACATCCACTGCCCCATCCCAGACTGACAGATCATAGTATTCTGCGATGACCGTAGCTTCTGCCGGCGCCGCATCACCCCTGATGATCTCCTGCGCCTCTGTGATCTGATAGTTGTCTGCAGGAGCCTGAAAGCTGTATTCATACAGCCCACTTGCTTCATTGAAAACGAATTCCGCAAAATCGTAAGAGACTTCCTGTCCGCTGCCTGCAGCACTTGCCGTGGACAACTGCTGATCTTCCGGAATGATATAGCGGATACTGGCGATCTCATAACCGTCAATGGAAGGGAATGTGCCGGTAACAGTCTGCCCCTCAGCACAGGAACTCAGCTGCACTTCTGTATCTCTTTCAGCTGCAGTTCCATTTTCTTCAATAACGATATACGACTCCCCGTCTGCATCCGCCGAAGCTGTATTCACAACAGCATCCTCTGCATCCTGATCTTCCGCTGATCCGCCTTCCACAATATCCGTCATGTCACCATCCACAACATCCGACACATCTGCATCTGTGTCTGCTGCATCCGTTTCAGGATCTCCCACGGGTATAGCGGCAGAGATCTCCTCCGTCTCCTGCTCTGCTGCATCGCCTGTTCCGTCCGGCATATCCGCCCGGACCTCCCGCAAAGCCATGCCGGGCAGTCCGGCTATCATGGCAGAGGCTGCCACGATTGAAACAAGTCTTTGCCATCTTTTCCGCAAACCACTCACCTCCCTGCGTCACACCATATGCTGTCCTTACTTACTCCCCGCAGTTCCGCTGCTGTCTTCTTCTGTCCCGCTCTCCGGAACCTCCGCCACATCGCCTGCAGCCTCGGTATCTTCTTCCACAATATAGTAGGTGCCGCTTTCCTCATCGTAGTAGACCTCCCCCATATGTGTCATGTCCTCCGGCAGTTCCTGCTGCCCCTCCAGTTCATCCTCTGTAAACTGAATGGACTGCTGATCTGTGCCGTTCTGCTGCGCCGCGCTGTCCGGCGTCTCCAGCTGCACATTCCAGTGCAGGATCAGGGCCACCATGATGCCTACAGCCAGTACCAGCATAACATCCGACAGATTGGAGATATAATTCATGGGATTCAGGTCTTCCGGCCCGCCGAAACGATCCCGGCGGCGCTTCCTTCTCTCTCTGCTCATGCCTCGCTTGTCTCCATTTCCACCACACAATCTGCCAGTGTTTCCAGATCTGACATATAACGGTTGTACCAGCGTTTGCGGAGCGTATGGATGATCAGACAGACAGCAGCTACCAGCAGGCCGGCTATCGTGGTGTCAAAGGCTGTCAGCATGGAAGCGGAAAGGGTCATGGTATCTCCCTGCCCCAGGGCAATGATGCCGGGACCCAGCGGGACCAGAGTGCCCAGAAGGCCTGCCATGGGCGCCAGCTTGGATAGAAGGCCTGTGACATTCAGCACAGCTTCGTAATGAGACTGCTCCTTCTCCAGCAGATTTTCCTCCAGACCTGCCAGCATTTTTCTGCTGAGATCCGGATGCGCCGTCAGTTCCAGCAGAGCATCCTTCTGCCGGTAAAGCAGTCCGCTCTTTTTGATCTGCTCCTGCAGATCCTCCGGCCCTGCCTTCAACTGATCCAGCAGCTTTGGCATGGAGTAATTCATATGCCGCCGTTCTCCCAGAGCCTCCGCCAGTACCCAGCCGATGCAGAAGACCGCAAAGGCCAGCATGACGATCAATATGATCATAATGGGGGTTTCCATGGCATTTGCAATGGTATTCAATATGGTCTGAAAAGTATTCAATTCCATGATCGTTATCTCCTTCTTCTGCGGGCAAAGGAAAGCCTCTGGCTCACAAAGCCGGCTGTCAGGATCCCTGCGCCGATCGCTGCCAGCAGCAGCAGTGCCGTCTGCTGCCGCTCTCTGTCCCGCGCTTCGGTGTCCTCCACCTTTACTTCTGTTACATCCCTGTCTGCCGGAAGATACTGCTGCTGCAGCTGTTTCAGCTTCTGCAGATTCTCTGCCGCGCTGCCGGTCAGGGAATAGCCAGCCAGATCAGCAGACTCCGCAGAAAGAGCACTGCCTTCCTGCCGGTCTGCCGCAGATTCCTCCCCGTCCTTCTGCAGGGAAGCGGCATCTCCTTCCTCCGCTGTCTGCTCCTCCGTCAGAGTATCTCCTGTTTTCTCAGCCATCTCCTCCGTCAGGGCATCCGCCGCAGTTGTTCTATCTTCCGGCTGATCTTCCTCCCCGGCATCCGGTATGACCGCACCCTGCTCTTCTTCTGTCCCGATCCTTTCACTTTCCCCGGAATACGGGGCTTCCTGTCCGTCTGTGTTTCCGGCATCCCGGCTCTCTCTATCAGACGATTTCTTTTCTTCTTTCTGTGTATCTTCTTTCTCTGTATCTTTGACAGGTTTCGGATCTGCATCCTGACCCGTTTTCGGAGCATTTTCGGAATCTTTGTCCTCCTTGCCGGAACCCTCTTCCGCCTGCCCCCCTCCACCGCCGTTACCTCCTGGGTTACTGTACAGGGAAGTATTGTCAATGGATAAAGCAGGGGTACCGTCCGCAGAACCTGCATAGGGGTCAAGGGAAGTATCGGCGTGATCTCCCACATAAGTCTCAATGGAAGCCTGTCCCGTACCCACCACCTCATACTGAATGGTTACATGGGTCCTGTCACCGTAAAAGCTGTCCGGCGTCACTGTATAGCCGGTGATCTTCAGCACAGAGTCGTCCGTGGACTTCAGTTTCAGCAGGTCCGAAAGCGCCTCTCTCATGACTTCTGTGTCCTCCAGGTTGGAATCGATCACCATTTCTGCCTCATGGGCGCCATAGGTGCCGTCCAGTTCCGGCAGATCACCATAGGAGGGATTACCATACAGAGTAATATAGACACAGCTGACGTATTTGGCGCTGGAGCTGGTCAGGCTCTCCGTAGGCTCCACCTGACCAAAGAGCAGGCGGAACCGATTGGCAGGATTCATGTAGGTCCAGTCCTCCGAAGCGTGATCAAATTCCTGGGTATAGGAAGACCAGTTATCCTCAATAGCCAGCATGGGTGGCACCTCTTCCGCATGATTCCAGCAGTTGTCCGTATCCATGATCCAGCTGCCTTCTGCAGAACCATCCACAGTGCCTTCGTCCCCTGCCGGATCCCCGCTGTCCTGACCCTCATCGGTATTTTCTTCAGGCGCATCCGGATCAGTCGCATCGCCGTCCACTGTCCCGTCTCCGTCCTCTGTGAAGATCTCACCATCCACGGCATTATCTTCATCTTCGATGGAAATATCACTGCCTGCGGCCCCATTTTCATCCTCCACGGAAACGTCATTATTCCCGGCAGAACTTTCCGGATCGTCGCTGCCGGTCTCTCCGTCAAAGATCCGTGCATTGTAATTGAAGTCACGGAAATAATACCTGGTCTGAAAAAGAGAATCATAATCAAAGGCTGCCTGGATCCCCTGATGGTCCATAACATAAAATTTCAGGTTGTACACGTCGCCTGTGTAGACGCCGGCGTAATCCAGGATATCCGCAATGAGAAAACCATTGGCGCAGTCTACGATCCCGGTGAATTTTCCGGAACTGTCCCCGCTTTTGTAGTAGGAATAAGCAAAGGAATACATGGGCAGATTTTCCATCAGTTCTCCCCAGTGATAATCGCCCACGGAAACATAATCCTCCAGGGCCATGCCGGAGTAGCCCAGCCGGATCTCCAGAGTATCTGTAACAGTATCTCCGTACACCCTCTGCAGGTGTATCGGACTGAAAAGCAAGGCAGCAGACAGCAAAAGACCCAGACCCCAGCTGTACTTCCGGGATCTGCTCTGCTTTTTTTCTTTTTGCGGGTGGGAACACTCCCGGATCCTGTCTTCCATACAGTTCGTTCTCTCTTTTCTGTCTCGTCTGTTTCTTCGCCTTATGGCAGAAATCTGACTATGACTACTTCCTTCACCTGATGCACATCCGGCCTGCAGCTGCTCTCAGCTTTTTCTGTATATTCCGTGATCCTCTCTTCGGAACATCACCGGTTCCCGGCGATTTTCCCATGCTGCCATATTTTGTTACAGCAACAGTACAGGCATTCACTTCAGGGTAGAATTTGCCAGCAGTTCCCGCGCCTCCCTGTCTGTCAGGTCGTAGTCCCAGAACAGGGCATAGTACTCTCTGGCCACTTCGATCATGTCATAGTCATAGATCTCCGGGTACAGGAGATTTCCCAGCCACCAGACGCCCAGTACTCTGTTGACCGAGGGCGGGGAGGCCATCCAGGAATAGGGCAGATTGGGAATCTCATAGTATCTTCCGGCCTTTATGCCCGTGAGTTCTGACCATTCACTGTCCTCCGCCGTATCATACGGACCACCCGGATCAAAAAGGAACACATCCGGATCCAGCTTGTAGATCTGTTCCAGATTGACATTGGTGCCGCCGCCTTTGTTGGTGACTTCACTTTCCGGCACCTGCACCGCATTCACCGCGCCCACGATATCAATGACATCCGCCTGAGAGGAGCCGGAGGCGTTGCAGGCCAGACCGGATGTACCCGTGCCGAAATAGACACGCATTCTCTCTTCTTCCGGGATCTTCGCCCTGTTCTCCTCTGCCATATCCAGCGTTTTTTCAATATAGGAAGCCAGCTGCTCTCCTTTTTCCTCTTTGCCCAGCAAGCGTCCCAGAGTCCGGTAGGTTGCCGGCAGCTGTTCCAGGTCACCGCTGAGATAGATCACTGGAATGCCGGTCTGCTTCTGTATGCCATCCATGTCCGCCGCGATGCTGGTCTTCTTATCACCGATATCGATGATCAGCTGGGGTTCCGCCGCCAGCAGAGACTCCTGATTCAGAGTCGCCTTGCCTCCGTAGAACTGACCAAAGGTCGGCAGATACCACATTTCTTCCGGGAAATATGGCATCTGCAGGGTGCTGGGGCTGCTGGACAGTCCCACCAGTGCCTCAGGAGCAATGGACATCAGGACCATCTGGGCCACCGCGCCGCTGGGAGCCACCCGGGTGATCTCTGCCGGCAGCTCCACTTCTCTGTCTGCATCATCCCGCAGGGTAGTGGTCTCCACTCCGGACAGCGGATCATAGCTGCTGCCTGCATCTCCGCCGCAGCCGGTCAGGCCAAGCAGCAGAATGACCACCAGAAGCAGACTGCATATTTTCTTTTTATCCGGAATCCTGTGTATTGTTCTCATATAACCCTTCTTCTCTTTTATGGAACTTCCTGCTCTGCAGCGTACTTCCTGCCGCCGCACTGCTGTGCGTTATTATAAATTCCGTATCATACGGGAATGCAATAGCGCACCGGTCCTTCCGGACCTTCCATTTCCCCCAGCTTGACCTGCAGGCCATAGATTCCGCTGATCAATGCCTCATCCAGCACCTGCAGAGATGGACCTGTCACATAGGTGCCGTCCTTTTTCATAGCCAACACATGTGTGGAAAAGCGCAGGGCATGATCCGGGTTGTGGGTGGACATCAGAATGCTGTAACCCTGCTCTGTCAGTTCCCGGATCGTCCGCAGTACCAGATACTGATTGCCGAAATCCAGATTGGCCGTGGGTTCATCCATAACGATGAGCCTTGCTCTCTGCACCATGGCTCTGGCGATCAGCACCAGCTGCCGCTCACCGCCGGAGATCTGACCGATCCCCCGATATCGCAAATGCCCGATGTGCAGCAGTTCCAGGGCTTTCTCCACTGCCTGCTTCTGCTGCTGCCCCGGTGAACGGAGTGCATGCAGGGAAGCGGTCGTTCCCATCAGCACAGTATCCTCCACTGTATAATTGAAGACCGGCTCTCCGCTCTGGGGAATATAAGCCACTTCTGACGCCAGCTCCCGACGGGACAGGGTACGTACTTCCCTGCCGTTGAAGAGGATCTCACCGCCATAGTCCCGGTAGAATCCCAGAATGCATTTAAACAAAGTACTTTTCCCCACACCATTGGGGCCCAGCACCGCGATCAGCTGCCCGTCACCGCCCCGGAAATCCAGGTGCTGGAGAACAGGCGGCCCGCCGTGGTAGGAAAAAGACAGGTCTCTCAGTTCAATCACGGCTGCCACCTCCCGTAAGGATCAGATACAGGAAGACCGGTGCACCCACGAAGGCCGTCAGGATGCCCAGAGGCAGTTCTCCTGTTGTCACCAGTCTGGCAATGTCATCCACCAGCATCAGGAAACCGGCGCCAAAAAGTATGGCCGCCGGAAGCAGCCGCCTGTAATCATAACCGAACAGCATGCGGCAGAAATGGGGGATCACCAGGCCTACCCAGCCGATCATGCCGGAAACAGATACTGCAGCTGCCGTCAGCAATGTGGCGCAGACCACAACGATCAGCCGAAGTCTGCCTGTATGGATTCCCATGGAGCGGGCTTCATCCTCACCAGCAGTCAGCAGATTCATCCGCCAGCGCAGCAGAAGCAGCGGCACAAGTCCTGCTGCAAAAGGCAAAACCAGAAACTGCATATCCTCCTGCTTGACAGAGGTCAGACTCCCCATAAGCCAGTAGGTTATGGCCGGAAGCTGCTGCTGCGTGTCTGCCACCAGTTTGATAAAAGAGGTTCCGGCAGAAAACAGGGATGAGATCATGATGCCGCCAAGGATCATGGCCAGAATGGGCTGTGTCCTGCGGCTCAGCCTGCTGACCAGGTATGCGGCCGCCACTGCTGTCAGGCCAAAACAGAAAGAGGATACGGTAATGCCGAAATAATCAGCGCCCAGCAGGATAGCCAGAGCGGCGCCAAACCCCGCCCCTGTGGAAGCTCCAAGAATATCCGGAGAGACCATGGGATTGCGGAACATACCCTGGTAGGAAGCACCGGCCACTGCCAGTGCAGCTCCCACCATTCCTGCTACAGCGATCCGCGGCAGCCGGATATAATACAGAACCTGATAGGCTGCAGCTGCCTCATTCCCATATCTGGCGAAAAATCGATCTTCATTCAGCAGCAGATCCAGCAAGTCTGCCGGCGTGATGTGGTATCGGCCCAGAAAGACCGACAGCAGCACAATACCGCAGAGCAGCACTGCCAGGAGCAGAAAACGCCGTTTGTAATTTGGTAAGAGTTCTTTCTTTTTCATGAATTCTTCCGGGGCAGATAGAACCTGGTATCCGATAAAAAAAGAAAAGGGTCCTGTTTCCAAAGACTCTTTTCTCCGATCATTTCACCGTATTGCAGCATCAAAAACAGAACATGCTCCACTTTCCCGGGCAGCGTGCTCATTTCTGATATCACGGCTCCTTTTCAATGAGGAAGGCTGGTCCGTTTCCGTCCCAACCCCGGCCCGGTAACCTTCACTGTGAATCTGCAAAGGCCGGACGGCTTATGACCATGGCTGCTGCTTTAGGTCACTTCGCTCGGAGTCTCTTATTTTTCGTACTGTCTGTAGTATAACGCAAAGTCCTCAGATCTGCCATGGTAAACTGAAAAAAACAGACATGCTGCGCTTCCCGCAATACCACACTTTATGATACAGCGATGCGGGAACCCCATCATGGAAGTCCCCTGCACTCTCCTCCGGTCCCCCGCAGCAGATCCAGGCCATGCGCCAGTGCCGGAAGAATGCAGTTCAGACTTTCCTGCACGGCTTTGGGGCTTCCCGGAAGATTGACGATCAAGGTCCTGCCCCGTATACCGGATACCGCCCTGGAGAGCATGGCGTGCTTCGTGATCGTCAGAGAATAGGCCCGGATGGCTTCTGCGATTCCGGGCGCCATGCGTTCACAGACGGCAATGGTGGCCTCAGGCGTCAGGTCACGCTCCGCAAAGCCGGTTCCGCCGGTGGTAAATATCACATCCACACGCTCCCGATCTGCCAGCCGGATCAGAGCGGCACTGAGCATGGGGATCCCATCCGGCAGCAGCAATGCTTCCGCGACCCTGTAACCGGCTTCTTCCAGCAGCTGCACAGCAGCCGGACCACTCCGGTCCTCCCGTTCTCCCGCATACCCCTTATCGCTCAGGGTAATGACTGCCGCTGTAAAAGGAGTTCTTCCTGCCGCATTTCCACATGACACCCGGTCATCTCTCTGTTCTGTGATCGTATCACCCATCGCTTCCTTTCTTTCCAAGAAACGCGCCTCCTTCTGCAAATATGATCCGCTTCCTGCCAATGTTTTCCACTGAAGCGCTGTGGTAATGGCAGGATCACACCTTGCAGGAAATTTCTCCTGCGCCCGGTACTTCAAAGATATCATCCTCTTTAAAAAGGAAAAATCGTAACGGTTTCGCCCTGCAGCAATCCCGCAGAACCTGCAGGCGCTGCGACCAGGCAATTGCAGCCGCAGATATTGCTGATCACACCGGAATCATTGCTGCCATCGGCGATCCGGACCTGGCCGTTTCGATGATAGGCACGGATGTATCTCGTCACCCGGCTTTTTTTCAGGTAACTGTTCTGCAGGACCGCCTGCAGCTGCTCCGGCATGGGGTCTTCACTCCTCCCGGCCATCGCCTGCAGAGCCGGCTTTACCAGCAGATGCAGGTTGACAAAAGCACCATAGGGATTGCCGGAAAGGCAGATCATGGGCCTCCCGTCATAATCAGCTGCCAGCGTCGGCATGCCCGGCTTGATGGCAACTCTCCAGAAGATCTGCTCCGCTCCCAGAAGCCGGATCACCTCATGCATGATATCCTTTTTTCCGACAGAAACGCCGCCGGAGGAAACGATCAGGTCCGCTTCCTCTGCCTCTTTCCGGACAAGCGCAGCCACTGCTGGCGCATCATCCGAAAGGACCCCCAGTGTCCTGACCTGACAGCCCCACATCTCCAGCTGGGCCCGGTTGGTATGCAGGTTGGAATCATAGATCTTTCCCGGCTGCAATGGCTGCCCCGGCAGCAAAACCTCATCTCCGGTGGTAAAGAGCAGGACCCTGGGCCGTCGGAATACTTCAGCTGAGGTTTTCCCGACGCTGGAGAGAATGCCGATCTCTGCCGGACCAAGGGCCTGTCCTTTTCTCATCAGCAGGTCTCCTGTTTTGAAATCCTCACCCTGAAAGCAATAATTCTGCCAGGGGCGCTGGGAAACAAAGACCTGCACCAGGTCCATGCCGTAATCTGTATCCTCCTGCCGGACAATGGTATCTGCCCCCTCCGGAACGGGCGCCCCTGTCATCAGCCGGACTGCCTGCCCCGGAGCGATCTTCTTTTCCGAAACATAGCCAGCCATGATCTCATCGATCACCTGCAGTCTGGCCGGATGCTCCCGGGAAGCTGCCTGCAGATCCCCGCTGCGGACCGCATAGCCATCCAGCGGGGATCTTGGGAAAGGCGGCTGGTCATGACCGGCTGCAATGTCCTCCGCCAGGACCCTTCCGGATGCCTGTCCGACAGGCACCTGTTCTGTATCCGTAACCGGACGTACATGCTCCAATATAGCTGAAATAGCTTCCACCAGCTGCAACGCCTGCATCTCTTCTCCTCCTCTGTAGGATCTTCTCACGTATATACCCAGGAGCTCCCACAGTACTTATCTCCCTGTTCCTGCTTCTCTATTACCGAAAGCCACTCATATCCATGCCATATTCATGTGGGGCATGTCGTACTTTGCATTCTTTGCTCCCGCTGGCCATCAGCACATACACATTCCGTAAGCCCATACCCCTCTCCGCAGAAGCACACAGCCGATCCGATATACTTCTGCCGTTTGTCAGAGTCTGTATCGGGCTGCAAATGCTCAGGGGATCTTTACACTTCCTTCAGGCTCTGCATCATCCTGCAGATCATCTCTGCCAGTGGTTCCGGATCCTCCAGCGGCAGCAGGGGAACTTCCGGCATATCAATATCCGCAGTTGTCGGAAAATCCGAGATCACGGCACAAAGCTTCTCCTCACAGCAGCTGCATCTGTCGGAGATTCCCCGGCGGACGATCTCTGCTTTCGGATATCTGCTGTGCTTCATACCCTCCAGAAGGATCACATCTGCCTCCGGGAACATGGGGATCAGTTCTTCCGGTCCCGGCAGACCCTTCTTTTTCACCAGCATATATTTACTGCCGGAAAAAACCACTGTGCCACAGGCGCCGGCCTGCAGATGCCGGTAAGTATCCGTACCCGGTACATCCGCAGGAAAATCATGCCCGTCATGCTTGATCACTGCTGTCTGCAACCCCCGCCGGGCAAGGGCAGGCAGCAGTTTCTCTATGTATGTGGTCTTGCCGGAATTCTTCACTCCGCAGACAGCGAACACCAAGAGTTTTTTCATCCGATCCAGCCTCATTTCATCTTTATGGAGGTCCGTCAGAAGCAGACTTTCTGCAGCCAGCTGATCAGCCGCTCCGTAACCTGCTCGCGATTTTCTTCTGTCACAGTTATCAGTTCCACCCCCGGATGCTGCCGGATCTCCGCCAGGAAGCCGCCGGAACGACTCTGCAGGACGCCCAATACGGGCAGTTCGCCCGCCAGGGTTTCCAGGATCTGCCGGTGAAAGTTCTCACATCCGGCTTCCGCTGTGCCGATCTCATCCATAAGGATCAGTTTTCTCCCTTCGGTATTCCGGAGCATCCGGCAGCCACGCACCTCAAAGGTTTCTTTTTTCACCCGGAAACGTCGTCCCTGCTGAAAGGTCCGTCGAAAAGCAAGATTCTCCGGACAGCAGGCCTCGCTTCCGTCCGCAGCGATCAGATAGATGCAGTCCGCTTGCGTCGGCGTATCAGGATTCTCCACCGTCAGAAAGCCCCCAAGCATTTTACGATCAAGGTCCGCAACAGCCGCCAGCGCTCTGCGGATCGCCGTGCTTTTTCCCGTTTGTATCCGGCCTGTCAAAAATATATTTTTCATTTTGTCATTGCTTCCCCTGTTTCCGCGGATGCTCACTGTGCTATACTGGATACAGTTCCCGGCATCTCCTGCAGATCAGGACCGGGAAGCAAGCTGCGCACATAAAATCACAGCACGGAAATCCCATACACCCTGCCGTGCTGCCATATCTGCTGATATTAGTGCAGATGACATTCAGGAGGTCCGCCTGTGTATCCCATGTATACAAGAGTCAAAGAAGCCCTGTCCCCCAGCCCCCATCTGCTGGAAAAGCTGGATCCTGCATGGTTTGAAGGGCCACCCCATATGATCATCTGCGGCTCCGGGCATATTGCAAGAGCCCTGTGCCGTATTGCTGTGATGGTGGATTTCCGGGTAACAGTCTTCGACTGCAAAGAAGAATATCTGGACCCGTCTGCCTTTCCTGCAGGCATTCGCCTGCTGCATGACAACTATGAAAACCTGCACCACTATCTGCCGGAAAAATATTTCGGCGTCATCACCATGGGCCACGACGGAGATTCTGTCGGTTGTCTTCGGTGTATGCTGGACTCCGGCACGGAATATGTGGGAGTCCTGGCCAGCCGCCGGCTCTCCGGAGCGCTGAAGCAGCAGATGCTGGCGGAAGGATATTCCTCTGAACAGGTGGAACGCATCTATTCTCCTGTAGGTCTGAAGATCAGCGGGATCACACCAAATGAGATCGCCATCAGCATCCTTGCGGAAATAATACAGATCAAAAATGCAGGGCGCAGGCCTGCCATCATCTCCGAAGAGCTTCTGCAGCAGACCAGTCCCGGCTGTCTTTGCGTGATCACTGACCAGGAAGGACATGTCCCCAGAGCCCGTGGCAGTATGATGTTTGTTACACGGAACAGGATCTTTGACAGTGTCGGCGGCAGTCTGACAGAACGTACTGCTATCGAAAAAGCCAGAACCTGCACGATTCCCTTCCTGCAGACCTTTCCCCATGGCGGGACTGGCAACCACGTGGAAATACTGTTTATTCCCATGTGGTAGCCACTGTCACTATCCGCTCCGGTACAGTCTCTGCAATCTCATCACCATATCAGTGGCAAAGCAGTTTCCAGAGATCCTGTCCTGCTGAAAAAGCGTAATTTTATCGCCCGTGGAGCGATAGAACGACACACATCTTCAGCCCAGAGCCTGGCGGATATCTTCCTTCATATCCAGTACCGCCTGACGGGAGGCATCCGCAAAATTCTCTTCTCCGAAACGGGCGTAGGCTTCCTGCTTGTAAGCAGCAATGATGCCTCTGGAGGAATTGACGATGGCACCCAGTCCATCTTTATTGAAGAAATGCACCAGATCCTTGCCCTTGCCGCCCTGCGCGCCGTAGCCAGGCACCAGGATATAGCTCTTGGGCATGATCTCACGGAGCACTTTGCCCATCTCCGGGTAGGTTGCACCTACAACAGCGCCTACATAGCTGTAGTCATCGCCCATGCAGTCGGCAGCCCATTCTGCCACCTTTTCTCCCACATGCTCATACAGGGGACGGCCGTCGATGAGACGATCCTGAAACTCGCCGCTGGAAGGATTGGAAGTCTTGACCAGCACAAAGATGCCGGTCCTTTCCTCTTTGCAGACCTTGATGAAGGGATTGACACCATCGCTGCCCAGATAGGGATTTACCGTGGCGAAATCCTCATGGAAGCCGGCATGGAAACTGTTGCCCACCTGCACATGACCCAGATGTCCCACAGCATAAGCCTCGGATGTGGAGCCAATGTCACCGCGCTTGACATCGCCGATGACGACCAGACCCTTCTCCTGACAATAGCGAACTGTCTTCTCGTAAGCTGCCACGCCGGGAACGCCAAACTGCTCATACATGGCGATCTGGGGCTTTACGGCCGGGATCAGATCATACGTTGCGTCAACGATAGCTTTATTGAACTGCCAGATCACCTCCGCAGCTGCCTCCAGAGTCTCGCCCATCACGCTGAATACCGTATCCTGCAGGCTTTTCGGCACGAAGGCCAGCTTGGGATCCAGACCTACCACGATGGGGGCCTCAGTTGCCTTGATTCTTTCTACAAGTCTGTTGATCATAAGTAATCTCCATTCTGTGCGCCTCTCTCCGCTCCGGACCTTCCTTCACCGGACAGACCGCAGCAACGCACCTTCAAAATATTTTCCGCAGGTGAAAAAAGCGCAGTCTCCGTAAATTTATCGAAAACCATTTCTGTATCAAAAATCCTTTCTCACCCTTTCTCAGCAGCGCATTCTTCATATGCTGCACCTACCTTCTACTTTACATGGATGCCTTCGGAAATTCAATCGAAAGATACGGGACTTTGCGCAAAAGCATCCCCTTCCACCGTATTCTTTCTTCTTTATGCAGACGCTCTCAGGCATTCAATCGAAAGATACGGACCTTACTCAAAAGCATCCCTGCTCCACTGCTACCTGCCACAATTTTCATAAGATGGCTTTTCTTTTCTCACATCTTCTGTCCTTTTTTCATCTGTCAGACCCAGCTTTCGATTATCAACATTTCATTTGACGTTTTCTGAAAAAATCCGTGCTAAAATTGCCCACTTTTCAATTTTCCTGCATATTTTTGCTTTTTTATTGGAAATAATGCACAAAACGCGCCCCTTTTGAAGGGCAGGTTTCTTGACATTTTATATGGCAATTTTTATAATCAAACCAAGTTAAAGCAGAGAAAGTTGGAGGTAGGAAAATGAGTACTGGTTCTGTAAAATGGTTCAACGCCGAGAAAGGCTACGGCTTTATCACCGGCGAGGACGGTCGGGATGTCTTTGTGCACTTCTCCGCCATTCAGGGCGAGGGGTTCAAGACTCTTGAGGAAGGGCAGCAGGTCTCCTATGACCTGACGGAAGGTCCCAAGGGCATGCAGGCTGCCAATGTGGTAAAACTTTAAGAAATGAAAAAGCTGCCGGAATCCGGCAGCTTTTTTCATGTTATTCAGCGCTCAGGCTGTCCACATAATCCTCAAAGTCGGTCAGATCCAGCTCTGTGGTCACAGTGGGCGCATTTGCCTCTGCGTTTTTCTGTACATTCTGAACTACAGCCACAGCAAACCAGATCACCAGGGCTGCAAGCACAGCGATAAATACTGTGATCTCCAGCACTTTGGTTCTCTTTTCCTTCTTCATGATCTGGGCGCGGTTGGCCTTTTCTTTTTTATATCTGTTAACTTTTTCCTGACTCATTTCAACATCTCCTGCGGTTTTTTCTCAAAATCTTCTACAGTATACCGCATTTCCCGGGAAATGGGAAGCATCAATTCGTGAACTTTTGGAGTCCTTCCGACTCCTTCCGAAAGTTTCCGGAAACGGTATGCATCAGATCTCTCTTCTTCACAACTTTACTCTATGCCCTTGGCCATAAGGTATTTCTCCACATAGGCATCCCAGGCATGTTCCGCTGTGCGGTCCATGGTGAAAGTATCTGCGGAGGTGCCGCTGGTGATCATCATCTTTCCCGACGCAAAACGGCAGTTCAGGGAAAAATGAAAGGATTCCAGGGCCTCACTGTCCAGTCCGCTGTACTGCAGGAAAGCCTGCCGTACCAGAACAGAAGGCTGAAAAACGAACAGGAAGGACAAAGGTGTTCTCTGCCCTTTGATCAGGGAAAAGCAGTAGGGCTGCACTTCCTTCCACAGGGCGCATTCTCTGCCCTGCAGTTCCTCAAGCGCCTCTTTGTCATAATATTCCTTCTGCAAAGTGCCATCCACATGAAAGGCGGCATATGTGGTTACTGCCGCCTCCCGCAGCTGCCACTCATGAAAGGTACTCCCCATCAGCAGCTGCTGCATCAGGTCTCTCTGTTTTTGAATCTCCAGTACATACATGGCTGCGCATCCTCAGAGTTTCTCTGTCTCTATAGTTCCGGTACGGAGGACCATTTCACCTTAGCTAAGCGCTATATCCTCCAGACCCTGCAGGATCTTCTCTGCCACCTGCCGCCGGCTGCAGTCATCCGTGGACACGCAGAAGTCCGCTGCGGCTTCATAGAAAGGCCGCCGGGTCTCCATCAGTGCCCGGATATCCGCCACATTTTTCTTTCCTTCCAGCAGAGGCCTGTTGTTATTGCGGCTGACCCGCTCCAGAATGGTCTCCGGAGTGGCCGTCAGCAGAACGATCCTGCCATTCTCCTTCATCAGGGCTACATTTTCCGGCCGCATGACTACACCGCCGCCGCAGGATATCACCCGATTGCTGACCTCTCTGAGTCCCTGCAGAAGTTCTGTTTCCAGCTGGCGGAAATACGGCTCACCCTTCCGGGCAAAGATCTCTGAGATCTTCATTCCCTGCTGCGCTTCAATGGTCTCATCCATCTCCACCAGTTCCATACCGTATGCTTTCTGCAGGGTTCTGGCCGCAGCACTTTTGCCGGCTCCCATAAAGCCGATGAGATATATGTTGCAGGACAACCTTGTCTTCTTTGTTTCCATCTGTTGCTCCTCCGGTCAGCGTATTCAGCGGCCTTCATGATACATCCAATCCTGCTGCTCTGTCGTTTCAAAATCTTATCTTTCTGCCAGCTTCAGCATGATCTGATTGCTGCGCTGTACGAAAGCGCTCATTGCCTCGGAATCCAGGGGCTTGTGACTGATCATGGCCAGATCATACAGCTGTTCGCAGAACATGGCAACATCTTCTGCATCCTTATGCTCCAGAATATATTTCACCAGAGCATTTTTGCCGTTCAGTACCAGACTCTCCTGGCCGGCGAACATGGAGGTGTCCATGCCGGGCATGGAATACATCTTCATCATATCTTCCATACGGCGGCTCTCCTCGGAAAGAAGCACCATGGAGGAGATCTTCTCATCCTTCAGATTTTCCACCCGGACTTCCAGCTTGTCCTTCTTCAATACCTTGCGGAACAGCTCCTCCAGCACCTTCTGCTGGTCTGCCAGATCCTCCCCTTCTTCCTTCAGGCTCTCACCCAGATCCGCATCAATACGCTGGAAGGATACATTCTCTTTCTTCTGCTCCACATGAGAGATAAAGGCATTGTTGATGGCATGCTTCAGTACTACGGCATCCATGCCGGCATCCCGGAACATGCGGATGTACTGGCTCTGCTGTACGGGATCTGTCACATAGAAGATCGTGGTCTTTTCTGCCTTCTTCTCCCCGTTGTCCTCTGCCTTCTGCTCTTCTGCTTTGCTCTCCTCCGCAGTCTCCTCTGCTGCCTCCTCTTTCCTGTTGGCATCCAGGCAATCCTGCAGGGTCAGATATTTGTCATCCAGATTCTTGTACAGGATGTAATCCATCATTCTGTCGGAGAACTTCTCGTCCTTCAGGCAGCCGAACTTAATGAATGGTGCGATATCATCCCAGTATTTTTCATAGGTCTCACGGTCTGTCTTGCACATGCCGCTGAGCTTGTCCGCTACCTTCTTGGAAATGTAATCGCAGATCTTCTTTACGAAGCCATCATTCTGCAGGGCGCTTCTGGAAACATTCAGGGGGAAGTCCGGACAGTCAATGGTGCCCTTCAGCAGCATCAGATACTCAGGAATGACTTCCTTGATATTGTCTGCTACAAAGACCTGATTGTTGTAAAGCTTGATGGTCCCTTCAATGGTCTCATACTCCATGTTGATGCGGGGGAAGTAGAGGATGCCCTTGAGGTTGAAGGGATAATCCATGTTCAGATGGATCCAGAACAAAGGCTCTCTGTAATCCCGGAAGACCTTCTGATAAAAATTCTTGTATTCCTCCTCTGTGCATTCATTGGGATGCTTTGCCCACAGCGGCGTAGTATCGCTGATGGAAACGGGGCGTTTGAGGATCTTCACACGGTCACGGGCCGGCTCTGTCTCTACCAGCTCCTTCTCTCCGTTTTCATTTTCCTTCTCTTCCATCTTTGCGTCTTCGTGAATACGCTCAATGACGGTATCCTCTTCCAGAAGATCCGCTTCGTCGATGGTCTCATACTCCGGCTCCGCATTTTCTTTGGACAGGTAGATCGGCACCGGCATGAAGGAGCAATATTTCTCCAGCACTTCCCTGACGCCATACTCATTGCAATACTGCAGGCAGTCCTCGTTCAGAAGCAGGGTGACTTTGGTACCTACCTCAGACCATTCACCGGGGCCCATGTCAAACTCTGTGCTGCCATCGCACTCCCAGTGCACCGGCTCAGCCCCCTCCTGGAAGGACAGGGAATCAATGTGGACCTCATCCGCTACCATGAAGGCAGAATAGAAGCCAAGTCCGAAATGACCGATGATCTGGTCGCTGTCGGCTTTGTCCTTGTATTTCTCCAGGAATTCCGTGGCACCGGAAAAAGCGATCTGGGTAATGTATTCCTCAATCTCCTCCGCTGTCATACCGATACCATTGTCAATGAAGCTCAGGGTCTTTTCCTGATCATTCAACACCACCTGCACCTGAGGCTTGTAATCCTCCGGCAGCTGGATCTCACCGGCGCCATCCAGTTTTTTTCTCTTGGTGATGGCATCACTGGCATTGGATACCAGCTCTCTTACAAAGATATCCTGATCGGAATACATCCATTTCTTGATGATGGGGAAAATGTTTTCACTGTTGATCGATAAATTTCCATGTCTTGCGTTCATGCTGTCTTCTCCTTTGCTTTCTCTTTTATTTTGAACCGATCCGCGGATCCGGTCGGTCAGATGGCTCTTGCGCAGACTCCCTGCATTACTTCTCCGGGACAGTTTCCAGGGCGCTGCCCGGCGGCTATACGAAATATTAGACCATACTTTTGCAAAAGTCAAGAAAAAATTAGCACTCGTTTCGTTTGAGTGCTAACACATTTTATGATACAGGGGATTAAAGTAGGTGAAAAATGGGCGCACTTCCACCCGGGAAGTGTGGACACTTTTTTACATGCTTTGAAGCCCCAACAAAAATTCGAATGGAGCGGCGAATTTATTCGGCGTGGGAATTCGAATTTTTGTCAGCCTGACGGGATAAGTGAGACAGGAAATCTATTGATTTCCGTCTTCGAACTTATGCAGAGCTGCAAAGCGAAGTCAGGCGTAGTATCATAAAATGCCTGCAGTGAAGCAATGCCTGCAGCGAAGCAATTCCAACTGCATATCATAAATTGCGGTGGTACGCGACATACCATGTACGTTTTTTGCTACAGGGGAGCAAAGCAGGAAAAAATGGGCGCAGAAAAAGTCCTCCGGCCACACTGCCGAAGGACTCTCAGATAAAATGCTGTCTGTGGAAAATGGATGTCATCTTACCCTTCTACGATCAGATACTTTCCACCCGGCAGAGGGAACAGCTCACAGATCTCCGACGGGTCCGTATCTTCATAGATATCCATACCGCTCTCTTCCAGATAGTCCAGAGCCTCCTTCAGGCTGCCGACCTCCACGGCCATGCAGTCCTCCAGGAACTCCGCAGCTTCCTCCGGAGTCTCTGCCACAGGCTCATCAAACAGCTGCTTCTGATGCTTCAGGAAACATTCTATACTTTCTTTACTGTATGCCATGATCTTTACCTCGTTTCCCTTTCTGTCCGGTACCACAACACTCATGCAAAAACGACAACCGTACTCTGCAACACTACATCTTATGATAGGCAATTGAAAGCACTTCGCTTCAAGCAGCAACTCTGCATAAATTCGAAGGTTGGAATCCACAGACTGTCTGTCTCACTTCTCATACAATTCCCCAACGAAAATTGTACTGCAACCACATGATGCTACTTTGCGTCAGCCGGCAGTTTAAAGGAGCTCTTCAGGGACACGATCCGGTTGAAGACCAGGGCATCCGGTCTGGAATCCTTTGCATCTGCACAGAAAAATCCATTGCGGACAAACTGGAAGCTTTCATATGCCTCGGTGCCTGCAAGAGAAGGCTCTACATAGCATTTCTTCAGGATGGTCATGGAATTGGGATTGATGTTCATGGTGCCGTCTGCATTGTAAACACCCTTTTCCTCATCGATCAGATTCTCATACAGGCGGCATTCTGCCTGCACGGCAGTCTCCGCATTGACCCAGTGAATGGTACCCTTGACCTTGCGGCCATCCGGGCTCTTGCCGCCGCGGCTTTCCGGATCATAGGTACAGTGAACAACTGTCACTTTGCCGTCCGCATCCTTCTCGCAGCCCACGCAGGTCACATAGTAGGCATTCATCAGGCGCACTTCATTGCCCGGATACAGGCGGAAATATTTGCGGGGCCGCACTTCCATGAAGTCTTCCCGCTCAATATAGAGCTCACGGCTGAAGGGAACAGTCCTGCTGCCAAGGCTCTCATTTTCCAGATTGTTGGCTACTTCCAGCTGTTCTGTCTTGCCTTCCGGATAATTGTCGATCACCAGCTTCACAGGATCCAGCACAGCCATGACTCTGGGCCGCTTCAGCTTCAGGTCCTCCCGGATGCAGTACTCCAGCATAGCATAATCCACGGAACCATTTGCCTTGGTCACGCCGCAGAGCTCCACAAATTTCTGGATGGATTCCGGTGTGTAACCTCTTCTGCGAAGGGCTGCAATGGAGACCAGACGGGGATCATCCCAACCGTCCACAGTGCCTTCCTCCACCAGTTTCTTGATATAGCGCTTGCCTGTCACCACATTTGTCAGATACAGCTTTGCAAATTCGATCTGCTTGGGAGGATGTACATACTCCAGCTCACGAACCACCCAGTCATACAGAGGACGATGGTCCTCAAACTCCAGGGTACAGATGGAATGGGTCACCCCTTCGATGGCGTCCTCAATAGGATGGGCAAAATCATACATGGGATAGATGCACCACTGATCCCCTGTATTGTGATGGGTCAGATGCGCCACCCGATAGATGACCGGATCCCGCATGTTGATGTTGGGGGATGCCATGTCGATCCTGGCCCGGAGCACCCGGCTGCCATCGGCGCATTTGCCCGCTTTCATCTCTTCAAAGAGACGCAGGTTTTCTTCCACGCTTCTGTCCCGGTAGGGACTGTTCTTGCCGGGCTCTGTCAGCGTACCCCTGTACTCACGAATCTGCTCTGCTGTCAGATCGCAGACGAAGGCCTTGCCTTTTTTGATCAGCTTGATGGCTGCTTCATACATCTGTCCGAAATAATCGGAAGCAAAATACAGATGATCCCCCCAGTCTGCTCCCAGCCACTGGATGTCCTTCTTGATGGACTCCACAAATTCCACTCTTTCCTTTGTGGGGTTGGTATCATCAAAACGCATGTGGAATACACCGCCGTATTCCTGCGCCAGACCATAGTTCAGAAGAATAGACTTTGCATGGCCGATATGAAGATAGCCATTGGGCTCCGGCGGAAATCTGGTACAGATCTGATCATAGGCGCCTTCTGCCAGGTCCTTGTCAATGATCTGCTCGATAAAGTTTTTGGAGACTGTTTCCTTCTCCTCAGTCTTTGCAGCCTGATCCTGTGCCGCAGCGGCTTCTTTCTTCTCCGGCTCTGCTTTGTCTGAGGAAACCTTTGCTTCTGCTTCAGAGATAGCCTTGCTCTGGTCTGCAGCAGTTTCTTTCTTTGCCGGCTCTGCTTTGTCTGAGGAAACCTTTGCTTCTGCTTCAGGAGCAGCTTTGCCCTGTTCCCCGGCAGCCTCTTTCGCAGAGTCCTTCCGCCACTTCAGTTTCTGCAGAACCAATGCAGCGCCGGTGTCTCCCTCAAAGAAGGCCACGTGGTCATTGTAGGCATCCAGAATGCTTCGCCGGCCATCCATGATATCCACGATCTCCATGGCTGTTGTGGTGATCAGTACATCCCTATCATAATATTCATAAGGCTGCACATCGATCGCTCCGTCATTGAATTCTACATAGAAAGCACCCTCTCCTTCTCCGAAAATATTGATCTGAACTGCCAGATGGCCCAGAATATCGGAGGCGTCAGCACGCCCGGCTGCTGCTTTCACTTTTGCTACTACTTCATCATATGTCATATTGTATAACCTCGTTTTCAGTTTTGCATACTGCTTCGTATCATACCATAATCGACGGAGCGAAACAAGCCTGAATACAGATGCCCCTCTTTCCGGGTTTTCATCCGCCAGCTGTCTCTGTTTTTCTTGCCCGGTCAGATTCTTCGTATTATTATTGACAGCAGGGACGTACCCAATTGTCATATTGACGGTAGGGACGTACCCAATTGTCACACAAAGAAAACTACATTTTTCAACGGAGCAAACCATGTCAAACAATCTTATTTCAGAGACCAATCAGGGGCTGTTCGCCTTTATCAACAGCAGCATGACTGCTTTTCATGCAGTTCATACAGAAGAAAAGCTTCTGCAGGAGGCGGGTTTCAGGGAATTGACAGAAACAGACCGCTGGACACTGCAGCCAGGCGACATCTGCTATGTCACCCGCAATAGCTCCAGCCTGATCGCCTTCCGGATCCCGGAAACGCTGACGGATCCCGGCTGCCGTGTCACCGCTGTCCACGGAGACTCCCCTGCCTTCAAGCTGAAGGAAAATGCAGATTTACTGGTGCGGGAGCATTACCATATGCTGGATACGGAAGGCTACGGCGGTATGATCCTTTCCAGCTGGCTGGACAGGCCTCTGTCCCTGGCCGGCAGAGTGATCCTCCGAAAGGACGGCCGCCTGCAGAGCAAGCTCTTCTCCTTTGACCGGGATCTGCTGATCATCCCGGGACTTGCCATTCACATGAACCGCAAGGTCAATGAGGGGGTCGCGCTGAATAAGCAGGTGGATATGCTGCCTTTGCTGGGGGAAGGCAGCAAAGATATGCCTTCTCTGAAATTCCTCCTGGCAGAAGAATGCCAGGTTGCGGAGGAAGATATCCTGGGACAGGATGTTTTTGTATACAATCGCATGCAGCCCACCATACTGGGCTCAGATAGCGAGTTTATCGGCTCTCCCCGGCTGGACGATCTGCAGTGCGCCTATGCCTGCCTGCAGGGCTTTCTGACAGCAGACAGTACAGATGACATCCAGGTCTACGCCTGCTTTGACAATGAGGAGGTAGGTTCTGAAACCCGGCAGGGTGCCGGTTCCTCTTTCCTGGAGGATACCCTGCGGCGGATTTATCTGGCACTGGGAAGGTCAGAGGAAGATTACCACCGGGCGATCGCTGGCAGTTTCATGCTGAGCGCAGACAATGCCCACGCAGTCCATCCCGCCCATCCGGAAAAAGCAGACATCAAAAATGCCGTTTACATGAATGGCGGTGTCGTAGTAAAATCACATGCAGGTCAGAAATATGCCAGTGACAGTCTGGGCATTGCCCTTTGCCGGGCCATTGCAGGGGAAGCAGACCTGCCTCTGCAGTTCTATTCCAACCGATCCGATGAAGCCGGCGGCAGTACCCTTGGCAATATCGCCATCAGCAGGGTAGCGATCCCTGCAGTGGACATAGGACTTGCCCAGCTGGCCATGCATTCCGCCTATGAAACGGCCGGGGCCCGGGATACCCTGCAGATGGTGAAGTTCACACGCGCCTTCTATAGTGCTGCGCATCTGCTCTGGTAGATTGTCAGCAGAATAATCTGTAGCCGGATTTAAATTTGGGGCAGTCTTACGAGAGCAAAACACAGCCACCCACAGAATGATCCGAAACATTTTCCGGGAAATCACCGTAACACCGGCAGTTGTCATAGC
>R14__coassemble_480_pt1 | contig 27606 bp, 23 predicted proteins | sample R14__metabat2_high_PE_030 | metagenome-assembled genome bin R14 | reverse complement strand
AGGATGGTGCCACCACTATTTTCCTTTACACGAAGGGCAAAAAGGGGATTCCGTCAGAAGAACTGGCACAGCTCCTGCGCTATATGGAAGCTACAAAGACAGAAAATGCGGCAAATGATACTCTGCGCCGCCTGGATGAGATGGTCTCGCACGTCAAGAGCAAGAAGGAGGTTTCACTGGAATTTATGAAAAGCTGGGAATATGAACAGATGATCCGGGAGATTGCTAAAGAAGAAGGGCTTGCTGAGGGAAGGGCTGAAGGAGAAGTCCGGGGTGAAGCTCGTGGTGAGGCTCGGGGCAAGGCTCTGGGCAAGGCCAGCATTATCCGCACCCTTCTGGAAAGCGGCATGTCTGTCAGCCAGGCTGCCGGTATTCTGAAAATGGATCCTGCCGAAATTGAAAGTCTTCTGGCACTGGTGAATATTTAACCCTGTAGAAATCTGCACAGCCGGAAAATGCGGCAAATGATACTCTGCGCCGCCTGGATGAGATGGTCTCGCATGTCAAGAGCAAGAAGGAGGTTTCACTGGAATTTATGAAAAGCTGGGAATATGAACAGATGATCCGGGAGATTGCTAAAGAAGAAGGGCTTGCTGAAGGTAAGGCTGAAGGAGAAATCCAGGGTGAAGCTCGTGGTGAGGCTCGGGGCAAGGCCAGTATTATCCGCACCCTTCTGGAAAGTGGCATGTCTGTCAGCCAGGCTGCCGATATTTTGAAGATGGATCCCGTGGAAATTGAAAATCTCCTGGCACTGGCTAATGCATAACATTGTTGGAAGACCCAAGGCCGGAAAACGCGGCAAACGATACTCTGCGCCGCCTGGAGTCGATGGTCTCGCACGTCAAAAGCAAAAAGGAGGTTTCACTGGAATTTATGAAAAGCCGGGAATATGAACAGATGATCCGGGAGATCACAGACGCCTCTACCCTGCATGAACAGGCCGCAGAATATATTTCTGACAGCAAAAAGAAGCCCGGTGAATTTACCTTGGAGGACTACTATGCCCTGCCGGAGGAAAGGCGAGTCGAGCTGATCGATGGTGTTTTTTACGATATGGCTTCCCCTACCGTGGAACACCAGCTGCTGGTTGGCTCTGTATATGGCCAGCTGCAGGGCTATATAAAAAGAAAAGGGAGCAGATGTCTTCCACTCCTGTCCCCTGTAGACGTAAAGCTGGATAAAGACGACAAAACCATCGTCCAGCCGGATATTATTGTTGTCCGTAATAGAGGGCAGGTGCAGGAGCAGATCGTCTCCGGTGGCCCTGACCTGGTCATAGAGGTAGTATCACCCTCGTCTGTCAGCAGAGATTATATACAGAAAACAGCAAAATATATGGCCGCCGGTGTCAGAGAATACTGGATCATAGATCCTCTCCGGCAAAGGGTGCTTACCTATGACTTTTCCGTGAATGCATCTCCGGTCATCTACCCTCTGACAGAGAAGATCCCTGTAGCCATCTGCCATGGAGAACTTTCCATAAACCTTGATAATTACAGAGATCTTTTATGATATGTGTGCGTCCATTCAGACATATTCCGTTTCCACAGTCAGTTCCACCCGGAAGTCCGGGTACAATTCCTTCATATAGTTCCCGAATTCCTGCCGCAGGCCATCCCAGTCGCGGAGAGCATAATCCACTACGAAATCACAGTACAGGCGCTGACTTTCCGAATCCAGGTACAGGGCATGGATGCTTTTCACATGCTCCTGCTTCCGGATAAAGGCCCCCACATTTCTCCGAATCTCCCGGATCTGCGCATGGTCATTGTCCACAGCATAGATACCGAATACCATAGTCACCCGGTACTCGTGCATGATCCGCAGCTGCAGCCTGTGAATGAAATCATAAGCTTCCCCTATCGTCATCCCATGATCTATTTCGATATTGACAGAGCCGGCATAAGCATCCGGACCGTAATCATGCAGCATCATGTCCGCCGCATTGAGAATACCGGGTGTCCTGCGGATCTCTTTATAGAGTGTCCTCGCCAGTTCCTTTTTTCCCGGTCTGCCAAGGATATCTCCTGTGGATTCTTTCAGCGTGCCAAAGCCGCTTTTTATCACAACAGCCGCAAATACCAGACCTGCATAAGCATCCAGAGAGATGCCGGCAAACAGGTAGATCAGAGATACTGCAATAGTCACCAGGGAAAATATAGCATCATTTCTTCCCTCTTCCCCCACCGCTTCCAGGGAAGCTGAGCCCAGTGTTTTTCCGGTCTTCAGGGTGTAGACACCCAGGGCAAATTTGACCACAGCTGTAACCGCTACAATCAGAATCGCCGTCAGTGTCACGGACATCTCTCCCGGGTGCAGGATTCCTTCCACAGACTCTTTCACCAGTGATACACCGGTGTAAAGGATCAGCACTGAGATCACCACTCCCGTCAGGTATTCCACCCTTCCATAGCCAAAGGGATGTTTCTCATCCGGATGTTTGGCTGAGAGTTTGGTCCCCACCAGGGTCAGAAGGGAAGACGCCGCATCTGTAGCATTGTTCATACCTTCTGATACGATAGCCAGAGATGCCGCTGCCAGACCGATCACAATCTTCACCGCGGCAATAGCCAGATTCACCAGGATCCCCAGCACAGAAGTCTGTATGATTTTCTTTTGTCGATCCTGTTGTCTCATATACAACACCCCCTATCTGTCAGATGCAATATCCGAAAGCAGTAATTGTTTTCTTATACTTTCTACGCCACTTCTCCTCAGAAAATATCAAGCCACCGGGTATTACTTCCCGGGAGCGGCTGCTTTTTAACAAGCCAGCGTGTGGCAAATGCCAGAACTTTTCTGCAATTTTTCCATGACAGAAGACGAAAATATCCTTCCGGGGACATTTCTTAAGGCTCAGAAAAGATGTTTCCGCTTCCTGCTACTCAAAAGTCTGACAGAAAACTATGATACAGCAAATTTCCCTTCCTGTCCTCACGGCCGCATGATCAGCTTGCAGATGGGATTTCCCATGGAAGAAAATCTCTCCTCATATTCCGTCATGATATTTCCCCGGTTCAGCTCCGGATCATGGTGCAGATCCCGGGTACAGGCCAGGAGTTTCCAGCCCTTCGCCTCCTGCTCCTCCAAAGAGAAGGAAAAGAGATCCTGGTTGTCCGTCTTGAATTGCACCGTGCCTCCCTCTGCCAGGATCTTTTCATAACGCTCCAGAAACTGTCGGGAAGTCAGCCGGCGCTTGGCATGACGGTCCTTTGGCCAGGGATCAGAAAAGTTCAGATAGATCCTGCCCACTTCCCCTTCGTCAAAAACCTCCGGCAGTTCTCTGGCATCCAGCCGCAGGAAGCGGATATTGGTCAGGGGCTTTTCTCTGCTCTCTGCCTTCTGGATAGCCCGGAGCAGTACACTGCTGTACATCTCAATGCCGACATAGTTGATCTCCGGATGTTCCGCTGCCAGATCCATCATAAACCGGCCTTTTCCCATACCCACTTCCAGATGGATGGGATGGTCATTGCCGAATACTTCTGCTCCCCAGCTTCCGCGAAATTCTTTCGGTTCCTGTATGGTAAATGCACTGGCGTCGATAGATTCTCTCGCCCCGGGTATATTTCTCAGTCTCATCTCTGTTCTCCGTTTTCTTTACTCAGTTCTTCACAGGTCATTTCTTACAGCCTGTTATGACTTTTTCAGGCGGACCTGTGTTTTCATCTTCTTCCTGCTGCATCATGATCCGGAATTCACTGACGATCCGCTCCGTTTTGAACCTTCGCATCTGCCTGAACAACAGATACCCTCTTTTCATGGCTTTTTCTGCCGCTGCACTCCTGTGAATACAGCAGGAAATTCCGAACCTGTGCTTTGGGACATGTTGTTATCATAGCACAGATTTTAACCCAGGTTCATATAAATCCTGATCTTTCTCCCGTTGGATTTTCTGATGCAATCTTCCACATCACTTCTCTTTGTAAAATAGCCGGACACACTCCTTTTTTATGCGCGACTGCCTCTAAAACAAACCAGGCACAGAGAACATCAGAACTTTTCCATCTATTCCATGAAGAATTCTTCTTCTCATGTTACAATATGGTTGAAAGAAGCAAAACCTCCTTCGTGCGAACTACTGCCTCTAAAACAGGCCAGAGTGCGGCAAAGCATCTGGGATTTTCTACACCTCTGCCCCGGTGGGGCAGGAAGGCGGCTTCTTATCTACAATTCGGGTTGACAGCTGCAAAGTTGCAGGGTTCCTCCCGCCTCCTGAAGGAAGTGGGGTTTTTGCAGCGCAGCGGAAACTTTACAGAAATGCAGCTATGCGTTTGCATCATAACATAGTGGCAGTACACGACTTACCATAGGAGGCCTTTATGAAATACGGAATTTATTATGCTTACTGGGAACATGAATGGACAGCGGACTACTTTAAGTATATTGACAAGGTCGCTGCGCTGGGCTATGACATTCTGGAGATCTCCTGCGGCGCCTTCAAACAAACCTATACCGAGGATGCCCAGTTGATGGCCCTCCGGGACTATGCCGCAGAGAAAAATGTGATCCTTACTGCCGGCTACGGTCCCGCTGCTGCGGAAAATATCAGCTCCGCAGATCCGGAGGTCCGGAGAAATGCTCTGAATTTCTACAAAGAGACTCTTCGCAAGCTGCACCTCATGGACATCCACGTGCTGGGCGGCGGCATCTATTCCTACTGGCCTGTGGATTACAGCAAGCCCATTGACAAAGCCGCTGATCTGGACCGTTCCATCCGCAGCATGAAAGAGATTGCGAAGATCGCAGAGGAGTATGACATCATCCTGGGCTGCGAAGTCCTGAACCGATTCGAAGGTTACCTCCTGAACACCTGTGAGGAAGCTCTTGCCTATGTAGATGCTGTGGGCAGTGACCATGTCAAAGTCATGCTGGATACCTTCCATATGAACATAGAAGAAGATGATATTCCCACCGCCATCCGCAAAGCCGGAAAAAATCTGGGACATTTCCATATCGGCGAAAAGAACCGTCGGGTGCCGGGACATGGAACCATGGACTGGCGGGCTATCGGCCAGGCGCTCCGGGATATTCAGTATGATGGAAATGTAGTCATGGAACCCTTCGTCATGCCCGGCGGTACTGTAGGCTCTGACATCAAGATCTGGCGGAATATCATTCCTGATATCAGTGAAGAGCGTCTGGATGCGGATGCTGCGGAATCCCTTCGCTTCCTGAAGCATGTTTTCAGCAGGTGATATGCCGGCTCTGCCGTTCCAAATGCGTATCATAACAAAAGCCCCCTGCGTCAGATCGTTACTCAGCTGATCTGTCGCAGGGGACGTTTTCTATAGGAGGTTTTTTATGCCAGTGGTTTCACCAGAGCCGGATTGGGATATTTGGTCCCATCTGCCTCATATACATAGAAGCCTCTGCCATTCTTTCTGCCAAGGAATCCCGCATCCACCATACGGCGCAGGGATACTGCCGGACGGTACTTGGGATCTCCCAGCTCGTGATACATGGTCTCCATGCAGGCCAGCGCCACATCCAGACCGATCATGTCGATCAGCTCCAGGGGACCCATGGGGTGATTCAGACCCAGCTTCATGCCGGCATCCATTTCCTCAATGGAACCTACACCACGCTCTACCAGGATACATGCCTCGTTCAGCATGGGGATCAGCATACGGTTGATGATAAAGCCTGCCTCGTCCTTGGACTGGATGCAGGTCTTGCCCAGAAACTCTCCGAACTTGTTTGCCTTCGCCAGGGTCTCATCGCTGGTATTCAGACCATGGACGATCTCCAGCAGCGGGATCACCGGTACCGGACTGAAGAAATGCATGCCCACAAAACGGCCCGGATCAGACAGATGATTGCCCAGCATGGTAATGGAGATAGAAGATGTATTGCTGGCGATGATGGCCTCCTTTTTGGAGATCTTGTCCACCCTGCGCATGATATCGATCTTCAGCTCTGCATTCTCGGAAACAGCCTCAATGATCACATCTGCTGTTTTGCAGTCTGCCAGATCTGTTGTATAGGAGATTCTTGCGATAATGGAAGCTTTCTCCTCCTCTGTCATCTTTCCCCTCTGTACGCGCCTGCTCAGACGGGCTTCCAGCGCATCTTTGCTCCTCTTCAGCTGTGACTTTGCAATGTCATAGACAGTTGCATTCAATCCCTTTGTCGCAACATTCTCCACGATACCAGAACCCATGAAACCGGAACCTACGACAAATACATTTGTGATTTTCAAGATCTTGTCCTCTCTTTCCTTTGTCCGACCCATCTGCTTTCACAGGCATGCTGCTTCTGCCGATCTGCCGGAGCGCACCAATTCTTTTCCTCTGCTCCCCATCATAGTTACACCTCTCTAACTTGTCAAGAAAGACCTTTTTCAAAGAAGTCCTCTGGGGTATAGTTCAGAAATTCGTCCCCTTTTTTCAAAAGATCTTCCCACCCGGTTCCCTCTCTCTGCTCCTCACTATTTCTCCGCAATCCTCCATAATTTTCTGCCATGTCATCGGTTTTCCTTGTCTTTTCCGCCTGCTTTTGCTATACTTACAGACAATTCAGAGACATCTGTTGACTGACGGAACCGTGGAACAACCACATGAAATCAGATGTCTGTTTACGTCGACCGTCTGGGCAGTGTTTGTTTTTTCAAATGCTGCCCTTCTTTATGATACGCGACGTACCATGGAAGTTTTTATGATACGCGTGAGTCCATGGGCTGGAAATGGGCGCAGGAAGCCCTTCTGGGTTTGCTGCGAACGTTTTCAGACTATGGCGAACCAACAAAAATTGTGTGCGATTGGGGAAGGGGCCCCATAGAGTACACAATTTTCGTTGGTGGAATTGTGGGATAAGTGAGACAGGAAATCTATTGATTTCCGTCTTCGAACTTATGCAGAGCTGCTGCTTGCAGCGAAGCAATTCCAACTGCGTATCATAAAATTGTGGTGGTATTCGACGTACCATGGAAGTTTTTTATGCAGCAGATCCAAAGCTATTTTGAAAGGAGTATCCCATGTCTCAGTTATCTGATATCGAAATTGCTCAGCAGAGCACCATGTATCCCATTACCGAAATCGCAAAAGAACTCGGCATTCCAGAAGACAGCATTGATCTTTACGGAAAATACAAAGCCAAGCTGGATCTTTCCCTGATGCAGGATTCCTCCAGAAAGAACGGCAAGCTGGTTCTGGTGACCGCGATCAATCCGACACCTGCCGGTGAAGGCAAGACCACCACATCCATCGGTCTGGCAGATGGTCTGCGCAAGATCGGCAAAAAGTCCGTTCTGGCGCTTCGCGAGCCTTCTCTGGGTCCGGTCTTTGGTGTCAAGGGCGGTGCAGCCGGCGGCGGATATGCCCAGGTTGTCCCCATGGAAGACATCAACCTGCATTTCACCGGTGATTTCCATGCCATCGGCGCAGCCAATAACCTTCTGGCTGCCATGATCGACAATCATATTCACCAGGGAAATGAACTGAATATTGATCCCCAGAGAATCGTCTGGAAACGCTGCGTGGATATGAATGACCGCCAGCTCCGTCATGTGGTAGACGGCCTCGGCGCAAAGGCCGATGGCGTACCCCGTGAGGATGGCTATGATATTACGGTAGCTTCCGAGGTGATGGCAGTCTTCTGTCTGGCAAAGGATCTGAAAGATCTGAAGGAGCGTCTGTCCCGTCTGGTCATCGGCTACACCTATGGCAAGCAGGCAGAGCAACAGCCGGTCACTGCCGGAGATCTGCATGCCGCAGGCGCTATGGCAGCCCTGCTGAAGGATGCCCTGAAACCCAACCTGGTACAGACCCTCGAGCATACCCCCGCCTTCATTCACGGCGGTCCCTTCGCCAATATCGCCCATGGCTGCAACTCCGTAACAGCCACAAAGCTGGCTCTGAAGCTGGGTGACTATGCTGTCACAGAGGCCGGCTTCGGCGCTGACCTGGGTGCAGAGAAATTCCTGGATATCAAATGCCGGATGACCGGTCTCAAGCCCGATGCCGTTGTCATCGTTGCCACTGTCCGTGCTCTGAAATACAACGGCGGCGTAGCCAAAGCAGATCTGAACCGGGAAAATCTGGAAGCTCTGGAAAAGGGCATGCCCAACCTGATGAAGCACATCGACAATATCACAAATGTATATCACCTTCCCTGCGTGGTAGCCATCAATGCTTTCCCCACAGATACAGAGGCTGAGCTGCAGCTGATCGAAAGCAAGTGCAAAGAACTTGGCGTCAACGTGGCCCTCTCTGAAGTATGGGCCAAAGGCGGCGAGGGCGGTATCCGTCTGGCAGAAGAAGTAGTTCGTCTCTGTGATACACCTTCCGATGATTTCAGCTTCTCCTATGAGCTGGAAGGCTCCATTGAAGACAAACTGAATCAGATCGCCACAAAGATCTACGGTGCAGCAGGTGTAGACCTGACACCGGAAGCAAAGAAGCAGGCTGCTCTCCTGAATCGTCTCGGCTATTCCGGACTTCCCATCTGCATGGCAAAGACCCAGTACAGCCTTTCCGATGATCCCAACCTGCTGGGAGCGCCCAAAGATTTCCGGGTTACCGTCAGAAATCTGAAGATTTCCGCAGGCGCAGGCTTTATTGTTGCCCTGACCGGCGCCATTATGACCATGCCCGGCCTGCCCAAGCATCCCGCTGCAGAGAAGATCGATATCACGGAAGACGGTAAGATCACCGGATTATTCTAAGGAAGGATACTCTATCGGTCTGTCTGCAGACCCCTGATCCGAAAGCCATGCAAAAAAGAAATCTTACAAGTACACCCATTGTTCTGCTGCTGGTATTCATCTGCTGCTTTCTGTGGGGCAGCGCATTCCCCTCTGTCAAGATCGGCTATGCCATGTTCCGCATCGCTTCCGATGACAATGCCAGCCAGCTGCTCTTTGCCGGCTGTCGCTTTACCCTGGCCGGCATCCTGACAGTCATTTTCGGCAGTCTGCTGTCCCGTCGTATTTTGAAACCTCAAAAGGGCTCCGGCGGACCCATTCTGGCTCTGGCCCTGGTCCAGACGGTGATCCAGTATATCTTTTTCTACATCGGTCTGGCCAATACCAGTGGTGTGAAATCCTCCATCATAGAGGCTTCCAGCACCTTCTTTGCCATCCTGCTGGCTGCTCTGGTCTTCCACTATGAAAAGCTGACCTTGCGCAAACTGCTGGGCTGCATCATCGGCTTTGCCGGTGTCGTTGTCATCAATCTGGCCGGCGGCAGTCTGGACCTGCAGCTCTCCTTTACCGGAGAGGGCTTTATCCTGATCTCCGCCTTTTCCTACGGTGTGTCTTCCGCTCTGGTCAAGCGCTTTTCCCAGAAGGAAAATCCCGTTACCTTAAGCGGCTATCAGTTTATCCTGGGCGGCATCGTTCTGATCATTACAGGTGCTGCCATGGGCGGTCATCTTTCCGGATTTTCTCCCCTGTCCGTCCTGCTGCTGATCTATATGGCGCTGATCTCCTCCGTGGCCTACAGCCTCTGGGGCATTCTACTCAAGCACAATCCGGTCAGCAGGATCACGGTCTACGGCTTTATCAATCCGGTCATTGGGGTGATCCTTTCCGCCCTGCTGCTGGGAGAAGACAACCAGGCCTTCACCATTTACGGCCTGCTGTCCCTGATCCTGGTCTCCATCGGTATCTTTACGGTAAATTACAGTGGAAAACAGCAACATCCGGGTGCATGATTCCTCCCTGCACCCGGAATCACCGCAGAACCGGTTCAAAGACAGAAATCCATAAACTTCCGGTCTCGCTTATTCTTCCACGCTGAGAACATTCCATACCCCCTGTAAAATTGTCATTTCCCATTCTGCGCTCAAAAAGGATTCGGCCACTTCGGATTCCTTATTGAGTTTTACTGATTTATCTGATAAACTGTACATGAATTGTGATAAATCTTACATAGGAGGATAATCAAAATGGCTAGAAAAGTAGTATTAGCAGGCGCTTGCAGAACCGCGATCGGTAAGATGGGCGGTGCTCTCAGCACAACTCCCGCAGCTAAGCTGGGTTCCATCGTTATCAAGGAAGCCCTGAACCGCGCAGGTGTTGCTCCTGAGCAGGTTGACATGGTTTACATGGGCTGTGTTATCCAGGCTGCTCTGGGACAGAACGTAGCAAGACAGGCATCCCTCGGTGCTGGTCTGCCCAATGAAGTTCCTGCTGTAACTATCAACGTAGTATGTGGTTCCGGTCTGAACTGCGTCAACATGGCAGCTGCTCTGATCCAGTCCGGTCAGGCTGACATCGTTGTTGCAGGTGGTATGGAAAACATGTCCCGCGCTCCCTTCGCTATGACAGAAGGCCGTTACGGATATCGTATGGGCTTCCCCATGGGCAAGTCCAACCTGGTAGATACCATGGTAAATGACGCTCTGTGGGATGTATTCAACAACTACCACATGGGTATCACAGCTGAGAACGTAGCTGAGCAGTGGGGTCTGACCAGAGAGCAGCTGGATGAGTTCGCAGCAAGCAGCCAGCAGAAGGCAGTTGCAGCAATCGAGTCCGGTCAGTTCAAGGATGAGATCGTTCCTGTAGAAGTTAAGCAGAAGAAGCAGACTGTCATCGTTGACACAGATGAAGGTCCTCGTGCCGGCACAACAGCTGAGGGTATCTCCAAGCTGCGTCCCGCATTCAAGAAGGACGGTATCGTAACAGCTGGTAACTCTTCCGGTATCAATGACGGCGCTGCTGCTATCGTTGTTATGAGCGAAGAGAAGGCTAAGGAGCTTGGCGTTACACCGATGGCAACATGGGTAGCCGGTGCTCTGGGCGGCGTAGATCCCTCCATCATGGGTGTTGGTCCGGTCGTTGCTACAAAGAAGGCTATGGCTGCAGCAGGCATGTCCGTTGCAGATATGGACCTGATCGAGGCAAACGAGGCATTTGCTGCACAGTCTCTGGCAGTTGCACATGACCTTGAGTTCGATATGAGCAAGGTAAACATCAACGGTGGTGCTATCGCACTTGGTCATCCGGTAGGAGCTTCCGGTTGCCGTATCCTGGTTACACTGCTTCACGAGATGCAGAAGAAAGACGCAAAGAAGGGTCTTGCTACACTGTGTATCGGTGGTGGTATGGGCTGCGCTACAATCGTTGAGCGTGACTGATCACCAGCTTCTGACAAAGAAGATTAACATGAAAAAAGGGCTGTCGCCATCAGGCGACAGCTCTTTTTCATATATTTCTCAATAGTACGATCTTACAGGCTTGCCCGCAGGATCTCGGCGATCTGTGCAGGTGTCAGCACCTTGTAGCCATTCAGCGTATCCTTACCGCTGCAGGCCTTCTTTGCCATCACATCGATATTCTTGTCATCAATACCGATCTCGGAAAGTCTGGACTTCAGACCCAGCTTGTTGTAGAGGAAGTCCTCCAGGCAGGCGATACCCTTCTCTGCTGCTTCCATCCTGGGAAGAGAGGCATCCACACCGAAAACATTCACTGCAAAGTCGTAGAACTTATCCACATTTGTCTCATCCAGTACATACTTCATCCACTTGGGTGTGATGATGGCCAGACCAAGGCCATGGGTGATGTCATAGATAGCGGAGATCTCGTGCTCGATCATATGATTGGACCATTCACAGTTGGTCAGGCCGCCGGTCATGCCATTGATAGCCCAGGAGCTGGTCCACATCAGGTTGGCTCTTGCCTCATAGTTATCCGGCTCTGCCAGAGCAATGGGCGCATACTTGATGACAGTCTTCATCAGACCTTCTTTGAAGCGGTCTGTCATATACATGCTGCCGTTCTCATCCACAAAGTAATCCTCCATAATATGGGAAAGGATATCTGCGGAACCGCATGCTGTCTGATACTGGCTGACAGAGTAAGTAAAGGTAGGATCCAGGAAGGAAACTGCCGGACGCATTCCCGGGTTGGCAATGATCAGTTTCTGCTCTGTCTCCATGTTGGAAATAACGCCTACAGCATCCATCTCAGAACCTGTGGCAGCCAGTGTCAGGATCGTCACGATGGGCAGGAATTTTGTATACTTTGCCTTGCCGATGACCTGATCCCAGGCATCTCCATCATAGAAGGCAGCGCCGGCGATAGCCTTGGATGCATCAATGACAGAACCGCCGCCGATAGCCAGAACCACATCGATCCCTTCTTTCCGGCAGATCTCTGCGCCTGCATTTACGGATGTTACTTTCGGATTGGGATCCACACCGGAGAGCTCATAAGCCTGCAGACCTGCCTCCTGAATGGATGCCATGACCTTGTCATAGATGCCGTTCTTTTTGATGGAACCGCCACCGTAAACGATCAGGACTTTCCTACCGAATGTGGAAAGCTCTTTTCCTACCTTGCCGAGCTTGTCCGGTCCGAAGATCACTTTCGTCGGAATGCTGTAAGTAAACTGAATCATTTCTGTTACCTCCTTCACACTTCAATTTTTACATAGATTTTCTATCTGCAATCTCCGCCATCTTTGCATCATTCAGGCGGGTATCGCCATGCACACGACTGTAGGACAGGTATCCGTTCATCCGATCGATCTTGGTCAGATTTCTGGACCCGCAGACCGGACATACATCCATCTCCAACTCCTGGTGTCCGCAGTCATCACAATAAGCCAGAGAAAGATTGACGCCTTCATAGAAACCTTTCTTCATAGCCCGGTGGATCAGGGTACGGATGGCCTCCTTGTTGTAGCTGACCGGATACCGCACATACTGGATCTTGCCGCCATTGCACAGTTCCCAGAATCTGCCTTCTTTGTCCTGCTTCTCGATGGGGGTGATATCCTCTGTCACATGACAATGGAAGGAATTGCTGACATAGGGGCGGTCCGAAACATTGTGGATAATGCCGTACATTTTGCGGAACTGCTCGATCTGCAGACCGCACAGAGATTCTGCCGGCGTGCCGTAGATGGCATAAAGGATCCCGTCCTCTTTCTTGTATTCATTGATCTTTTTGTTGATATACTCCATGGTCTCCAGGGCAAAAGCACCGTCCTCTGCAATGGATTTCCCATTGTAAAGCTCCTGCAGCTCATTCAGGGCAGTGATGCCAAAGGATGCCGTCATGGGCTTGAGGATCTTGCGGATCTTCTCTGAAGGCTGCAGTCTGCCGCCATAGAAGCCACCCTCGCAGTAGCCCAGGGGATTGGTGGAGGCCCGCATCTCTCCCAGATAATCATAGGTCCGCTTGTGCAGATCCCGGATCATTTCCAGATAGAAGTCCAGCACCTCAAAGAAATCTCTGCTCTCAGCCTTTGCCTTTGCCAGGATCATAGGCAGGTGCAGAGAAACTGCACCGATATTGAAACGTCCTACAAAAACAGGCTTGTCATCTTCATCTGCCGGCTCCATGCCGCCTCTCTCATACCAGGGACTCAGGAAAGCCCGGCAGCCCATGGGACTGATGGCTTTGCCATACTTCTGATACATGCTGGAAATGTAGCCCTCGCCGCTCATGGACAGCCAGTCCGGATACATGGTCTTTGCGGAGCAGTCAATGCCCGCTTCAAAAACATCCTCACATGCTTTGCCGGGACCGTGAATGGCCTCATCGTACAGAAATACGATCTTGGGGAACAATACCGGCTTCTTGAAGCCCTTCTTTCCCTGACCTTCCATATGTACCCGCAGAAGAGAAATGGAGATCATCTTTTCAAAACGGCTGGTACCCAGACCGATGGTCATGGTGACGAAGGGATAATCGCCACGGGAAGAACCTACGGTATTCAGCTTGTACTCAATGCCCTGCCAGCCCTGGTCACATTCCCGCTGCACCTTGTCAGAGGCATAGCGGATGGCTTGCTCTTCTCTGCCTTCCCAGCTCTCATCCGCATACTTCAGAAATTCTTTGATGTACTTGTCATAGCTCTTCTGAGCATAGGGAGCCAGGATCTTGTCCACTTCCGGCACCGTGAAGCCGCCGTACTGCTGGGCCGCGGTACTCAGGACAATATCTCCCATGACATCAAAGGCGGTATCCAGGGTCTTTGGCTCATTGTACCAGACATTTCCCATCTCAAAGCCGTCCTTCAGCACGGAGCCTACATCGAACAGACAGCAGTTCATGGTATCCAGCCGGGCAGACTGGTCATGGATATAGATATAGCCGTCCTTGCAGGCCTGCAGCTCGTTTCTGTTCATGAAGAACTTGCGGTACAGCTCCTTGTTCAGCTCATTGAAGATCAGGCTTCGCTTGGTGGCCACCAGAGCACTGTCTGTATTTGCATTACTCTTGTCACCGATGTAACGGATGGACTGGCTCTTGGTATAGACATCGTCCATCATGTGGATGAAGTCGATCTTGTAATTTCTGTAATCCCGGTAGCTCTTGGCCACTGCAGGATTGACTCTGTCCAGAGCCCCTTCCACAATACTGTGCATATCCAGAATGGGGATCTCTTCCTTTCCCAGCTCCTGGGCCTTTTCCTCTGCAAACTGGCAGATAAAATTTTTCTCTGCCTCTGTAAACGTATACAGGATACGACCTGCAGATTTATTTACCGCCCGAACGATCTTGCTGGAATCAAAGGGCTCTTTTGTGCCGTCTTTTTTTACAACGTAAATCGTCTTTTTATTTTCCATGTTTCTTTTCCTCTCAGACGCAGCGATCCGCAGATGCCTGCCGACAGCTGCTGATCTTCTGCGTTTTTCCATATCTTGTGTTGCTCTATCTCTTAGCAGTCAATATATTGTAGCATTTTATAATCCTATTTAAAAGAGAAAATGCAAGGAAAGCTGTGATACCTCCCCTTTCTGTACCGGTTACCTCCTTGTGCCGGCACAAAAGAAAATATCACAGCTTTTCCGTCTGGCAGTGTTGGCCTGCGTTTTTCTCTCCCGTATCCGAAACTGTTCTGCAGACGACACTGGCAGGCCATACCGCATCTGCACTACTTGTTTTCTCTTTATAGTATGATCTCTCCGTCAAAAACTGTCGTGGCCGGACCTGTCATAAAGACCAGATTCTGTTCCCTGTCCCAGGTGATCTCCAGGTCGCCTCCCATAAGGCAGACCTTCACGGTATTTCCTGTCACTTTCTTATTCAATATGGAAGCTACCGCCACGGCGCAGGCGCCTGTGCCGCAGGCCATGGTCTCCCCGGCCCCCCGCTCCCAGACACGCATCTCCACTGTGGTGTCGTCTATTTTACGTACAAATTCTGCATTCACGCGATCCGGAAAAATCACATTGTGCTCAAAAAGAGGACCTACCTGCTCCAGTGGAAATTCTCTGACATCCTGCTCCACAAAGACCACAGAGTGAGGATTTCCCATGGATACCGCTGTGAAACGGTAATCCTCTCCTCCCGCTGTGATGATCTGATCAATGACCTGCTCTGTCTCTGCCTTCACGGGAATCTGCGCTGCTGTCAGAATGGGAGCTCCCATATTGACGCGAACCTTCTCCACCTTACCATTCTCCGGATACAGTTCCAGGATCTTGATGCCGCTGGCAGTATCCACACTGATGGTGGTCTTGTCCGTCATACCGTGATCATAGACATATTTTCCTACACAGCGGATCCCATTGCCGCACATGGCCGCCCGGGAGCCGTCGGAATTGTAGATGTCCATTTCAAAATCCGCGCAGTCCGAAGGCTTGATCATGATCAGACCGTCGGAGCCGATGCCCTTGTGGCGGTCACTCAGCTTCAGGGCCAGCGCGCCGGGATCGTCTATCTTTTCTTCGAAACAATTCACATAGATATAATCATTGCCGCATCCGTGCATTTTCGTAAATTTCATGATCAGCATCCTTTTCTTTCACAATCATGTGGGCGTTTTAGTTCTTTACCTGTTTCCTGCTGCTCTTTCCTGTCTTTTCCGGCTTTTCCTTCACCCGGAAATAGATCTGCTTCTGTCCATTGCCGGAAGAAACCTTATTGACCTCGTAATCTCCCAGAGACTTGATGAACAGAGTCAGCTTGGAATAGCCGAAATTCCGCACATCAAAATCCGGCAGCCGCTTGGACAGCTGGTCTCCCAGCTTTCCGGAAAATACCCAACCATCATCATCCGAAAACTGCTCGATGATATTGTTGATGGTATTGCGGATCTTTTTCATCTTCTGGGGCTGGTTCTTTTTCTGCTTATGTGCCGCAGGCTTGACCACAGCATCTGCCTGCTCCTGCTCCTCTTTTTCCTTCTCATACAGAAGGTCCAGATATTTAAACTGATTGCAGGCGGAAATGAAAGGCTGGGGAGTCTTGCTCTCTCCCATGCCGATCACCAGCATGCCTGCTTCCCGCAGCCGGGCCGCCAACCTGGTAAAATCGCTGTCGGAGGACACCACACAGAAACCATCCACTGTACCGGAATACAGAATGTCCATGGCATCGATGATCATGGCGGAGTCTGTGGCATTTTTTCCTGTGGTGTAACTGTACTGCTGCATGGGAATAATAGAATTGTCCAGCAGAACAGACTTCCAGGAGGCCAGTCTGGGGCTGGTCCAGTCCCCGTAGATCCGCTTGTAGGTAGCGATACCATTGTTGGCAACCTCCTCCAGCAGGATCTTGATATATTTGTCGGAAATATTATCTGCATCGATCAGCACCGCGATCCGCAGATCCTTTTCGTTTTCCATAATGTCTCCTTTCATCCTGACATATTCTACCCGGAGAAACTTCGATCTTACACGTGAGTCCATAGGCTGGAAATGGGCGCTGGAAGTCCTTCTGGGTTTGCTGCGAACATTATCAGACCATGGCGAACTAACAAAAATGGTATGCAATGGGGAAAACAGCAGTTCGGCATGAAATCCGTAATTCTCTCAGGCCTGCTTCGGCAGCCACTCCTTCAGGAAATCAAAGAGGGCCTGCATCTGCCCCCTGGTACCGATGGTGATCCGCAGATAGTTATCGATCCTGGGCTTGTCAAAATATCTGACGTAGATATGCTTCTCCTTCAAAGCCAGGAAGATCTTCTTTGCCGGAACACTTTCATGAGAAGCAAAGATGAAATTGGACCTGGAATCCGCGAAGGAAAAACCAAGCGCTTTCAGTTCTTCTTTTGCCCACTCTCTGGTTTCCATGATCTTTGTCCTGGTCTCCTGAAAATAAGCATCATCCCGGATGGCCTCCACACCCACTGCCAGTGTGGTCTGGTTCATGGTGTAAGAGTTGAAGGAATATTTCACATCATTTAGATAGGAGATTATTTCCTCACTGCCGAAGCAGTAGCCGATCCGCATGCCTGCCATGGAACGGGACTTGGAGAAGGTCTGTACCACCAGGAGATTGTCATACTTCTCCAGCAAAGGAAGCGCAGATGCCGCACCGAAATCCACATAGGCCTCATCCACGATCACAACCACGTCCGGATTTGCCTGCAGAACTTTTTCGATGGCATCCAGTTTCATTTCCACACCGGTAGGTGCATTGGGATTGGGGAAAATGATGCCGCCATTGTCACAATCATAGTCTGCCGGATCGATCTCAAACTGATCATTCAGCGGAATCTGATGGTAGGGGATCCGGAAAACATCCGCCCATACATCATAGAAGGAATAGGTGATATCCGGAAACAGAATGGGCTTCTCACTGTTGAAAAAGGTCATAAAGGCCATAGCCAGGACATCATCGGAACCAACTCCCACAAAGACCTGGGAAGGTTTTACTTTATAATACTCTGCCAGGGCATTAACCAGCACAGATGCTGCCGGATCCGGATACAGACGCAGCCGGTCCACATCCAGATCCCGCAGAGCCTTCTCTACAGCCGGTGCCGGCGGATATGGATTTTCATTGGTGTTCAGCTTGATCATGTCAGGCTGATTGGGCTGCTCGCCGGGGGTATAGGGTACTACAGTTCTTACATTATCTCTCCAATTGCTCATCACACAAATCTCTTTCTTTTTAAAATGGGCAGGATACTCCGGTCTCTATCGGACATCCTGACATATAGGACACACTTTCTTTTCCCCTGCATTTCGCGTAAGTTTCGAATTTCAGGCTTTGTGGGACCTCATTTCGCACACTGTCCCACTATTTTCTTATGTTAAACTCTGATGCCGGAATTTGCAAGTGCTTCCCGATATTGCACATGTTCTGGCTGTGATTTCTCTGGCGCATAAAAACCCCATGTCGCACTTCCCTCGACTCTACATTTTTTGATGCGCAGTTGGAATTGCTTCTCTGCAAGCAGCTCCCACAATTTTTGTTAGTTCGCCATAGTCTGAAAACGTTCGCAGCAACCCCTAAAGGGCTTTCTGCGCCCACTTCCAGCCCATGGACTAACGAATATCATAAATCTTCGATGTACAGTTGTACTACTATTTCGCCGCCATATTTTTTATACAGACGCCTGACTTCGTGCTATAATACGTGGAAAAGGAGGTTTCCCATGCTGATCGTAAACACAGAAAATATTCCAGGCAAAAAATACACTGTCCTCTCCATGGTAACAGGCATTTCCATCATGACAAAAAATGCCTTTAAAGACATCGGCTCCGGCTTCCGCAACCTGGTAGGCGGTGAGATGGGTACCTATACCAAAATGCTGGAAGAATCCAAAAATATCGCTGTTCAGAAAATGACAGAGGAAGCTGCCGGTCTGGGCGCGGATGCCATTGTAAATGTACGTTTCTCCTCTTCCTCCATCGTTCAGGGCGGAGCGGAGATCCTTGTATGCGGTACAGCAGTAAAGTTTGACTGATATGAATTACAACACAGATCCAAATCAAAATTTTTACAGCCCTCCGGTTTCCGATGAAAATGCCGGCTTCGCCAATGCTGCTCTGATTCTGGGCATCTTATCCATCGCCCTGTTTCTGGTCGGCTTCGGTGTCTTCCTGGCGCCCCTTGGCATTATTTTCGGCATTCTGTCCCGGGGACGCAGTCCCATGCCCAGCAAGGCCATCGCCGGTATCATTCTGTCCATTCTGGGCCTCAGCGCGGGGATCGCCTCCATCGCTTTTTCCTTTTATGCCATCAGCACCGGCATGTATGATGACTATATCAAAGAACTGGAGGAAACCTACAGCACGTATCTGGAAGAGCAGAACAGCCCCATTTCCGTGGCTTCGGCTGCAACAGATCACACAGAGATTGAGGCTTCCATGGAAACCGCCTACCTGCAGATGGACCTGACCATCTGACAGATCTGCCTGCATCGGAATCCCATTCTTTTATCATCAACGGGAATTCGAAATTTCTGCTGTCATCAGGATCCGCCGTAACCACATCCTTTGTGGTTTTCTGCCAATATCCTGCTGCGCTGAAGCTGCATTCTCTGTAGTCGGTCCCCGGCTAATGTCCTGCCGCTGCTGAAGCTGCATTCTCTGCGGCCCCTGCCGATGTCCAGCCGCTGCTGAGGCTGCATTCTCTGTGGTCCCCCGCCGATGTCCTGCCGCTGCTGAAGCTGCATTCTCTGTGGTCCCCTGCCGATGTCCTGCCGCTACTGAAGCTATATTCTCTGCGGACGCCGGCCCACCGATACCTTCCACAGTAAGAGGTTATATATCATGCACACATACAACAAAAAAGCCAAAGAAAATGCCAGAGTACTTCTGAACGGAAATTATTCCCGTTTTATTTCTGCCATTCTGCTCTGGTTTTTGCTTTCTTCCCTGATCCTGGGAATTCCGTCCATGCTATATCAGACAGCGGACAATCCCTGGCTTCTGGTCTCCCAGTACCTGATCAGCTTCATGCTCAATGTTCTGGTTCACATGCTCTATGTGGGCATTTCCAGAATGTCCATGACCCTGGTCAAACGGCACACGCCCCACCTGGGAGAACTGTTTTTTGCTTTCCGGAATCAGGCAGAAAATTTTCTGGTCATCAGTCTGCTCCTGACCGGCATCCAGACTGTCCTGCAGCTGCCTTTCAGCATTGCCGGTCATCTGCACCTGCTGGATGATCTCAGTCTGCCCCTGTATTATGCCATTTATTTTGGCTCCACAGCCCTGGCCTTCCTGATCTATATCTTCCTGACTGTCAGTCTGTCTCTGGCAGAATTTGTTCTGCTGGACCGGCCGGAGCTGTCTCCCCGGGAAGCCATCGCTCAAAGCCGCAGCCTGATCCGCGGCCACCGTATGCAGTATCTGTCTCTGGTCTTCAGTTTTCTGGGCCTGCTGCTGATGGGATGTCTGAGCCTGGGCATCGGTCTGCTTTGGGTCGTTCCTTATATCAGGACCTGCTATGCCTCTTTTTATTATGACTGCAAGCACGGCTCCTTTTAACAAAATCGCCAGTTCAAACAGAAAGAAGGCTGCCGTATTCCCTACAGCAGCCTTCTTTTCTGTTTATTTTATTCTAACTGCGTTCTCAATCCTTCACACGGATCACGCTGCGTACATCCTGAACCTTCTCAGCCGCAGCTTTGAATGCAGCCTCTGTCATCATACCTGTGATCACAGCAAATTCTCCGGCGATCTCCGGTACTTCCACAAGCTCCACCGGACCAAAGGCCTTTTCTGCCTCTGCCTGCTTCTCTGCAGGAACTCCGCCTACACGAACAAAGAATTTATTTTCCACATGATCCATGGGCAGAAGCTCTGTCTTCTCTGCCTTCCAGATATTCATGACACCATTGTGGCGGTTCTTTGCCAGTTCCACGATATCTGCGCATACTGCGCTGGCTGTCTGCAGGGAACCTGCGCCGCTGCCATAGAACATGGCATCGCCCAGCATGTTGCCATGCACAAAGATCGCATTAAACACATCATCCACACTGTAAAGAGGATGCGCCGGTTTGATCATGATGGGACTTACCATTGCGCAAACGCCGGCTTCTGTTTTCTGGCTGTAGCCCAGCAGCTTGATCTTGCGGCCCATTGCTTTTGCATACTCGATATCCTCTGCGGAGATCTTTGAAATACCTTCTGTGGGTACATCTGTATAGTCAATAAACTGACCATATGCCAGAGCGGAAAGGATAGAAATCTTTCTCTGGGCATCATGACCCTCTACATCTGCCTCCGGATTTCTCTCGGCATAGCCAAGATCCTGGGCCTGCTTCAGGGCAGTTGCATAGTCCAGTCCATTGTCTGTCATCTGGGTCAGAATGTAGTTTGTGGTACCATTCAGGATACCGGAAACTTCATCGATCACATCTGCCGTCAGACAGGAATGGATGTTCCGGATAATGGGAATACCGCCGCCGCAGCTTGCTTCAAAAAGATAGCTGCAGTTGTTGGCTTTTGCTACCTGCATCAGCTCTGTACCGAACTCCGCAACAACTGCCTTGTTGGAGGTACAGGCATTTTTTCCTGCTTCCAGAGCAGCTTTTGTGAAATCATAAGCCGGATGCAGACCACCCATAGTCTCTACAACGATATCTACCTCAGGATCTTCGATGATATCCTTGATATCATGCACCAGAACTTTCTCCACCGGCTGGCCGGGGAACTCCCGCAGATCCAGGACATATTTTACCCGGACTTCTTCGCCCACATTTTTTGTTACTACCTCACGGTTCTGATCCAGCACAGTGAAAACACCGGAACCGATCGTACCAAAACCGAGGATGGCTACATTCACCATAATTTTGTCCTCCCTATTTCTTTAAGGCGATCCACTTCAGATAAGCATTGATAAAGGGATCGATATCGCCGTCCATCACGGCATCCACCTGGCCTTTTTCCTCATTGGTCCGCAGATCCTTGACCATGGTATACGGCTGCATGACATAGGATCGGATCTGATGTCCCCAGGCAATATCTGTTACCTCTCCACGGATACCGGACAGCTTGGCTGCCTGTTCCTCCTGGGCCAGCATATACAGTTTGGCCTTCAGCATCTGCATGGCCTTGTCCTTGTTCATGTGCTGGGATCTTTCATTCTGGCAGGTAACCACGATACCAGTCGGGAAATGTGTGATCCGGATGGCGGAGGAAGTCTTGTTGATATGCTGACCGCCGGCGCCACTGGAACGGTAGGTATCGATCCGGATGTCCTCATCCTTTACCTCGATGTCGATATCATCCTCGATATCCGGCATAACATCACAGGATACAAAGGAAGTCTGCCGCTTGCCATTGGCATTGAAGGGAGAGATCCTCACCAGACGGTGTACGCCCTTTTCGGACTTCAGATAGCCATAGGCATTTGGTCCGTTGATCTGTATGGTCACGGACTTGACACCGGCTTCGTCACCCTCCAGAAAATCCAGCTCTTCTACGGAAAATCCCTTCTTTTCTGCCCATCTGGTATACATACGATACAGCATGCCGCACCAGTCCATGGCTTCTGTACCGCCTGCGCCGGCGTTCAGCTTCATGATGGCGTTGCAGCGGTCATATTCACCGGACAGCAGGGTTTTGATGCGGAGATTGTCCAGGCTTTCCTTGAACTCATCCAGCATCTCCCGGATCTCCGGGATCAGAGAAGGATCATTTTCCTCATAACCCATCTCGATCAGGGTCTCCATATCTTCTTTTGCTGTGACCAGGGCCTGATAGGTATCCCTGTCTTCCTTCAGAGCTCCCAGTTCCTTCATCTGCTCCTGGGCTTTTTCAGGAACATCCCAGAAACCGGGCTCTTCCATTTTTCTTTCTAATTCTTCGATCCTCTGCTCTTTGTTAGCGAGGTCAAAGTGAATCCCTCACTTCCACTAATGGTCCTTCATAGGCATTCAATTCTGTTTTGAACTGATCTAATTCAACCAAAAGCTCACCTTCTTTCTATGTGATATTTTATTTTAATGATACAGGGGATTAAAGCAGGTGAAAAATGGGCACACTTGCCACTTGGGGGAAGTGTGGACACTTTTTTACATGCTTTGAAGCCCCCAACAAAAATTCGAATGAAGCGACGAATTTATTCGGCGTGGGAATTCGGATTTTTGTCAGCCTGACGGGATAAGTGAGACAGGAAATCTATTGATTTCCGTCTTCGAACTTATGCAGAGCAGCAAAGCGAAGTCAGGCGTCTGTATCATAAATTTACAACGCTATACAAATGAGATCAGGCCGGCTTCCGTCCGCAGCACTGCTTGTACTTCTTGCCGCTTCCGCAGGGACAGGGATCATTGGGATAGATCTTCTTCTGCTCCCGCTGCTTGGGCTTCTTCGGGCCGCTGTCATCCTTGTTGGTACCGGTAACCTTGGCAACCTCTTCTCTCTCAATATTCTGCTCAATGCGGACATGGTACAGCATCTGGATGGTCTCCTGCTGGATGCTTTCCATCATCTCATTGAACATGTCATAGGCAGCCATCTTGTACTCCAGCTTGGGATCCCTCTGGCCATAGGCCTGCAGGCCGATCCCCTGCCGCAGCTGATCCATATCATCGATGTGATCCATCCACTTGCGGTCGATGACCTTCAGCAGAATGATCCGCTCCAGTTCACGGATCTGCTCCTCATCCTGGAACAGGCTCTCCTTCTCCTCATACAGCTTCACAGCCTTCTCTTTCAGACGCTGCTTCAGCTCGCTCTTTCTGATTCTTCCAACATCCTCTTTCTCCACAGGTGCCATGGGGATCACAGGCTGCAGCAGACGATTCAGCTCCGTCAGATCCCACTCGTCGGCATCCTGGTCATCGGAAATGCAGAGATCCACTGTCTTGTCTGTAACGTCATATGCCATCTGCAGAATGGAATCTCTCAGATTTTCACCGTCCAGAACCCGGCGGCGCTCCTTGTAGATCACTTCTCGCTGCTCATTGTTTACTTTATCATAATCCAGCAGATTCTTACGGATACCGTAGTTGTTGCTCTCGATCTTCTCCTGAGCCTTCTGGATCGCCGAGGTCAGCATCTTGTGCTCGATCTGCTCATTTTCCTGGACACCCAGTCCCCGGAACACGCCCATCAGCTTCTCTGAACCGAACAGACGCATCAGGTCATCTTCCAGAGAAATGTAGAATCTGGATTCGCCGGGATCTCCCTGACGACCGGAACGACCACGCAGCTGATTGTCGATTCGTCTGGACTCGTGACGCTCTGTACCGATGATCTTCAGACCGCCGGCTGCTCTGGACTCTTCATCCAGCTTGATATCTGTACCACGGCCGGCCATATTGGTGGCTATAGTAACAGTTCCTGCCTCACCTGCGTGAGACACGATCTCTGCCTCCATCTCATGGAACTTGGCATTCAGTACCTGATGCTGGATGCCTTCTCTCTTCAGCATTTTGCTGAGCAGCTCGGATGTCTCAATGGTAATGGTACCCACCAGTACCGGCTGTCTTCTGGCATGGGCTTCCTTGATCTCCTCCACCACTGCATGGAATTTTTCCTTCTGGGTCATGAAGACAGCGTCATTCAGATCCTTTCTCTGTATCGGTCTGTTGGTGGGGATCTCAATGACATCCATGCCGTAGATCTCACGGAACTCCTGCTCCTCTGTCAGGGCAGTACCTGTCATACCGGCTTTCTTCTTATATTTATTGAAGAAATTCTGGAAGGTAATGGTGGCCAGGGTCTTGCTCTCCCGGCGAACCTTTACATGCTCCTTTGCCTCAATGGCCTGATGGAGGCCATCGGAATATCTTCTGCCGGGCATGATACGACCGGTAAATTCATCTACGATCAGAACCTCGTCATCTTTTACTACATAATCCTGATCCTTGAACATCAGATTGTGAGCCCGGAGAGCCAGGATCATATTGTGCTGGATCTCCAGATGCTCCGGATCGGAAAGATTGTCGATATGGAAGAAGTTCTCCACCTTCTTCACACCGTCTTCCGTCAGGGTAACGATCTTGTCTTTCTCATTTACGATAAAATCACCTGTCTCAGTGATCTCCTCGCCCATGATAGCTGTCATCTTTGTGACTTCACCGGAAGCTTCACCACGCTCCAGGCGCTGGGCCAGCATATCACAGGTCTCGTACAGCTTGGTGGATTTGCCGCTCTGACCGGAAATGATCAGGGGCGTTCTGGCCTCATCGATCAGGACAGAGTCCACCTCATCGATGATGGCATAGGCCAGCTCTCTCTGCACCAGCTGCTCCCGGTAGATCACCATGTTGTCGCGCAGGTAATCAAAACCGTCTTCATTGTTTGTGACATAGGTGATATCACAGGCATAAGCCGCCCGACGTTCATCATTCTTCATGGAATTCAGAACCACACCGACTGTCAGACCCAGGAACTCGTGGACCTTGCCCATCCAGGCAGCGTCTCGACTGGCCAGATAATCATTGACTGTGATAATGTGTACGCCTTCCCCTGTCAGGGCATTCAGATAAGCCGGCAAAGTGGAAACCAGTGTCTTACCTTCACCTGTTCTCATCTCGGCGATACGGCCCTGATGCAGGATAATGCCGCCGATCAGCTGCACACGATAATGCTCCATGTTCAGCACACGCTTTGCAGCCTCTCTTACTGTGGCATAGGCCTCCGGCAGGATATCATCCAGTGTCTTGCCTGCTGCCAGCTGCTCCTTGAATTCTCTGGTCTTTCCCTTCAGTTCCTCATCGGACAGCTGCTGCATGGCAGGACGAAGGGCCTCGATCTTGTTGACGATGGGCTCTATCCTTTTTAATTCCCGCTGACTGTGGGTACCGAACAATTTTTCCGTCAGTTTCATATATTCTGATACTCCTTCAAATAAAGATATCCACACCAGAGTTTTTCAGATTGCTGAATGCTGGGCCGTTTCTGAAGCAATCACTCACGCAAAGGAAGTTGTGGTGTGGCTTGGCCTTTTGCGAAACGTAGTATAGGAAGTTTTGATTCCTTATTTATTATACGTATCCACACTTCTGTCCTGTATCGGTCAGGTTTCCATGTCACGATACACCTGTTGATACCGGACCCGGACATCTTTCAAGCTTTTTCGTGTCTGTACTTTTTTCAGAATCTGCAGCCATGACTGCTATCCGGAAGGCATGCCTGTACAGCCTGCCAGATCTGACAATGCGTCTCAGAAAATCGATCCACTATCTATAAGTAAACAGACTAATTCGAACATATCACTCCTATCTTAGCACTTTCCCTTTATGGAAGCAACAAAAACATCCATGGCATGTCACCCACTACAATTTCAGAATACGCAATTGGAATTGCTTCGCTGCAAACCCTGAAGGGCTTTCTGCGCCCATTTTCAGCCTATGGACTCACATATATCATATAAATTCGACTTCCCACATCAAAAAACGGAGTTCCTGTCCTCCAACCAGGTGGTTGAAAACAAAAACTCCGTTTTTTCACTCCTTCGGTTTCATCCCACATCATCCCACTCTGAAACGAAACTTCTGGATGTCTTTTTCATTTTCCGCTCTCTCGATCTCTGCGCCCAGGCCGCGAAGCTTCTGTTCAAAATCTTCATAGCCCCGCTGGATATAGATGATATCATCGATCACTGTGATACCTTCCGCTGCCAGACCGGCGATGACCAGTGCTGCTCCCGCTCTCAGATCCGGTGCGGAGATCCTGGCACCTGTCAGTCTGCCGACACCATCAATGATAGCTGAATTTCTCTCTACATTGACATTGGCACCCATGCGGTTTAGCTCTGCCACATACTTAAAGCGGTTTTCAAATATGCTCTCTGTTACCACGCTGGTACCTTCGGAAAGCGCCAGTGTGACAGCCATCTGCGGCTGCATATCTGTGGGGAATCCCGGATAGGGCAATGTCTTTACATGGGTCCTTCCCAGACGACGGCGCGCGCAGACCCGCACAGCATCATCAAACTCGTCTACCTCACATCCGATCTCCACCAGCTTGGCTGTCATGGCCTCCAGATGCTTGGGAATCACATTTTTGATGAGAACATCACCATGTGTAGCCGCAGCTGCCATCATATAAGTGCCTGCTTCGATCATGTCCGGCACTACTGTGTAATTGCTGCCATGCAGTTTTTCCACACCCCGGATACGGATCACATCTGTGCCGGCACCCCGGATCGCAGCACCCATACTGTTCAGGAAATTTGCTGTATCCACTACATGGGGCTCCTTGGCTGCGTTTTCAATGATCGTATTGCCTTTGGCCAGGGCTGCAGCCATCATGATATTGATGGTAGCACCTACAGAAACATTGTCAAAATAGATGTGAGCGCCATGCAGATGGTCTGCCTGGGCCACGATCATGCCATTTTCTATACGAACATTGACACCCAGAGCCCGGAAGCCTTTCAGGTGCTGGTCGATGGGTCTGCTGCCGATATTGCAGCCGCCCGGAAGCGGTACTTCCGCTCTTTTGTATTTTCCCAGTAATGCGCCCAGGAAATAATAGGAAGCGCGGATCTTCTTGATAAAATCGTATTCTACATTTAACATCCCGATGCTGGCGCCATTGATCTTTACTGCGTGACGATCGATCCGCTCCACTTCTGCACCGATCATCTCGATGGCTTCCAGAAGGACATTGATGTCGCTGACATCCGGTATATTTTCAATCAGTACGGGCTCATCTGCCATCACAGCTGCCGTCAGGATCCCCAGCGCTGCATTTTTTGCACCGCCGATCTCGACTTCACCAACCATGGGATTTCCGCCCTTAATCACATACTGTTCCATTATGCACCCCTACAGACAAATCTAAATCTTTTTGATTCTCGCTGTCGCACAGTGAACCATATTAAGTGATTTTACCTCATTTTCCTGGTTTTGTAAACCCCATGCCATACTGAGAACATGAACATGAACATTCCATGGGGTGTCGCGTACCACCACAATTTTATGATACTGCGCCTGACTTCGCCTTGCTCCCGTCAGGCTGACAAAAATTCGAATTCCCGCGCCGAATAAATTCGTCACTCCATTC
>R14__coassemble_476_pt1 | contig 27732 bp, 27 predicted proteins | sample R14__metabat2_high_PE_030 | metagenome-assembled genome bin R14 | reverse complement strand
TCCGCGACTGTCCTGTATTGTTTCTCCTTCATTTTCCTTATATTCAGCAGTTCCGATGCTTCTCTTTCTTTGCTTCCTGCTGCATTTTCAGTTGCCTCAGATACAGCCCTCACTCGCTGGCAGAACAATGCATCTCCATGCTCCCGGTCCGATGAGTCTCTTTCTTTGCTTCCTGCTGCATTTTCCATAACCTCAGACACAGCCCTTACCAGCCGGCGGCACTCTTCCTCCGTGCTCCCGGGAGTAAGGATGGCCAGCACGCTGATCTCATCAGCCATCTCCAGACTAATGCCATCCCGTTCATAAAGCCGCTTTTGCAGATCATAGCCGCTGATCCCCAGGTCTGCCGCAGAAAAGACAAGACGCAGGGGATCTTTCTCCGCCTGACCGGCCAGCTGTCTTCCGGACCCCTGAAAAGGACTTCCCAGCACCCGGATCCCGGGAATTTTCCGCAGAGCGCTGTCTGTCGCCGCCGCCAGCTGCAAAGCATGGGACAGCATCTCCTGCCCCCGGACTGCCATGTCCATACGGGCTGCATCCAGGGATGCCATCAGCAGATAAGATGGACTGGTACTCATAACCAGCTTCAGGGCATCCTCCACTTTTTCGGCAGAGACCAGCTGTCCCTGCAGGTGCAGCATGGAACTCTGGGTCAACCCTCCCGATGTCTTGTGGGTACTCTGCACACAAAGATCTGCTCCCTGGGCCAGGGCGCCGGAAGGCAGCTGCTCATGAAAGCCCAGATGTCCGCCGTGGGCCTCATCCACCAGCAAGGGGACACCGACCGCATGACACAGATCGGCAATTCCTTTCAGGTCACTGCAGATGCCCTGATAGGTGGGGCTGGTGATGAATACAGCCTTCAGATCCGGGTGCGCTGCAAGGGTTGTTCTGACTGTATCCACAGTGATCCTGCCCGGCAGACACCATCCCTCCATCAACTCCGGCTGCATCCATACCGGCTCCGCACCGCTGAGTACCAGTCCCATATAGACAGACTTATGAGCATTGCGGGGGACTGCGATCTTCTCCCCCGGTCCCGCACAGGCCAGAAGCATGGCTTCATTGCCGCAGGTAGTGCCATTGACCAGGAACCAGCTGCGGTCTGCTCCATAAAGGGCTGCTGCCAGCTGCTGGGCCTGCAGAATAGCCCCTTCCGGATGATGCAGGTCATCCAGACCATCCGTTTCTGTCCGGTCATAGACAAAGACCTCAGAACCCCAGCGGTCTGTCAGTTCCGTGGCGATCCCCCGGCTGCCCCTGTGGGAAGGGATGCAGAAATAGGGCGCCTGCCGCTGATTGAATTTTTCCAAAGCCTCCACCAGAGGCATTCTGCGTTGATCCATCTGTTCCTCCAGGCAAAAAAGCATGGCACTCTGCTCCACTGCATTTTCCGCGACGTCACAAATTATGCTGCAGAGGCTTCCGACATTAAGCAAAAATCAGTGCCCATATCCATAAGGGGTAAATATATCCATTTATCAGACTTGCCCCCGATGCAACATAATAGAAAAGGCGGGAAGAAATACCTCCCCGCCGCTAAACCTCAGCTTGCTTATTTGATCTCGTGGATCCAGCCTTCCGGAGCCTCAATACGACCCATCTGGATACCTGTCAGTGTCTCATACAGTTCTTTGATCACCGGACCCATCTCGTCCATACCGCTGGGAATCAGGATCTCTTTGCCGTGATCATAGATCTTGCCTACCGGAGAGATGACAGCTGCTGTACCGCAAAGACCGCACTCAGCCATATCCTTTACTTCATCGAAGTAAACCTCACGCTCTTCTACCTCCAGACCCAGATAAGTCTTTGCCACTTCTACCAGGGAACGGCGTGTGATGGAGGGCAGGATACTATTGGACTTGGGTGTAACGACCTTCTTATCCTTTGTGATGAAAAGGAAGTTTGCGCCGCCGGTCTCCTCTACCTTTGTTCTGGTAGCTGCATCCAGATACATGTTCTCATCAAAGCCTTCCTCGTGAGCCTTTACAATGGGATACAGGCTCATGGCATAGTTCAGACCTGCCTTGATGTGGCCGGTACCATGAGGTGCCGCACGGTCATAATCACTGACTTTGATGGTAACCGGCTTTGCGCCACCCTTGAAGTAAGGACCTACCGGTGTACAGAACATACGGAACTGGAACTCTGTAGCCGGCTTTACACCGATGACTGGGCCGCTGCCGAATACGAAGGGACGGATATACAGGGTAGCGCCTGTGCCATAGTGCGGAACGAATGCCCAGTTGGCCTTGACTACCTGATCCACTGCATCCAGGAACTGCTCTTTTGGCAGTACGGGAATGCAGAGTCTCTCTGCGGAATCCTGCAGACGCTGCGCGTTCAGGTCCGGGCGGAAAGTAACTGTCCTGCCATCTACTGTGGTATATGCCTTCAGGCCCTCAAAACAGGTCTGCGCATACTGCAGAACACAAGCACTCTCATTGAGAACGATATTGGCATCCTCTGTCAGGGCGCCTGCATCCCATACACCGTCTTTATAATTTGCAACATATCTCTGACCGATCGTCTGATAACCGAATCCGAGGCTGCTCCAATCCAGATTTGCTTTTTCCATGGTCGTCTTTCTCCTTTCAATGCATCACACACAAAATTAAACCAATCTTGAATCATGGTACACCTCAAAATGCATTTTTTCAAGTCCATTCCGGAATCTGCACAGGATTTGTTGCAGATAGTTGCAGATTCATCCCGGGAAACGGCCACCTGTAACTTCGTCCGCCGAGCGCATGCACTTCCGAAGCCGCCAGAAGCTCTTACTGTACTCCCGTGCTGCCGAATCCGCCTCTGGAAGCTCCCTGCAGGTCCCCCTCCTCAAAGCAGATCTCCGGCTGATGCTCCATGATCCGGAACTGACAGATACGGTCATTGACATGGATCTCTGTGTCACGCACGGCATAGACCGGCATCCTCCACCAATCCTCAGGGCCGCAGTAGGTCTCATCGATCACACCCATGTGATTGGTCTGTATGATGCCGAAATTTTTAAAGGTACTGCTGCGGGGTACGATATGGGCCTCGTAGCCTGCCGGCAGCTGCATGGCCACACCCAGGTGGATCAGACGGAATTCGCCTTTCTTTAATACAACATCTTCCGCAGCACGCAGGTCGATCCAGTCGGATTTTCCATCGATGTACTGCAGTCTTTCGATCCTGTCATTCAGATACTGTATTTGAATCGTCTTTGTCTTCGACATAATTTTCCCCCTTCGGATGCCTGTCCTTCTGCAAATTCTATTTCCCTGCAGAGTATTACTGCAGCACATTTCCTATAGATAAAAACGACTATGCCGCGCTTTGTGGCAACTGCAGGTGACTTCCTTTTGTGTTGAAAGCCCGTGAACAGTGTACTGCCCACATTTTCCTGAGGTTATGACACCTATGGCTGAAAGGCTTCCTGCCTTTTATGCATGCAGCACAATCTGGCCCAGCTCACGGGTCTTCTTCACGTCAATGACCCGCTGGTTGGCGCTGCCCTTCCAGGGAAGGGTGATGTCCCGCTCCTCCAGGATAAAACGGCCATCCACCAGTACATCGATCAGTTCCAGCACCTCCAGATCCTTCACATCTTCATAGGAATATCCTGTATAGATCCAGACGGATTTGTCCGGAAATGTTTTTTTCAGTTTTTTCACAATACGCAGGATTTCCTCTCTGTTGTCCTCAAAAAGAGGATCCCCTCCGGATATGGTAAGGCCGGAGATGTAATCTCTTTCCAGCAGAGAAAACAACTCCTCTTCTGCCTGGGTGTCATAGGGAATGCCGCCCTCCGGATCCCAGGTCTGAGGATTCTGGCAGCCCTTGCAATGATGGCTGCAGCCGGCCACCCAGAGAACGACCCGAAGGCCGTCGCCGTTCAGCATATCGTCTTTCGTAATATTGTGATAACGCATAGTTTCCTCCATAGAAACAGAAAAGGGGAAGGACTTGCCCCTCCCCCTTTACTTATGATTCTGCGGATCAGTCTCTTCTTCTGCCGCGGCCTCTGTTGTCTCTGTTATCTCTGTTGTCTCTGCCTTCTCTGCGCTCCGGCTGGGGCTTATACTCACAGCCTTCTGCAGGAACATCCTTCATACTGAAGCTGACTCTGCCCATACGGTCCTTGCCAAGGCAGACAACCTTGACGGTATCGCCCAGGGTCAGAACATCTTCCACATGGTTGATCCGCTCGTTTGCGATCTTGGAAATGTGCACCATGCCTTCCTTGCCCGGCGCAAACTGCACGAAAGCACCGAACTCCTTGATGCTGACAACCTTACCCACAAAGATCTGCCCCTCTTCAAACTCTGTGGTGATGATACGGATGTATTCGATGGCCTTGTCCATCATGGCCTGATCGGTACCGCAGATATCCACTGCGCCATCGTCAGTGATGTCGATCTTGACACCGCACTCCTCAATAATGGCATTGATGGTCTTGCCTCTCTGGCCAACCACTTCACCGATCTTCTCCGGATCGATCTGGATCTGGATGATCTTGGGTGCGAATGCGCTGACAGTCTTTCTGGGTTCGGGAATGGTCTTCTCCAGAACTTCTGTCAGAATGTACTCTCTGGCATCCTTGCAGCGTGCTACAGCCTCTTCCACGATATCTCTTGTCAGGCCGTGGATCTTGATATCCATCTGAATGGCAGTGATACCGTCATGGGTACCTGCTACCTTGAAGTCCATATCGCCGAAGAAGTCTTCCAGGCCCTGGATATCGGTCAGTACCAGATAATCGTCATCTGTCTCGCCTGTCACCAGACCGCAGGAGATACCTGCAACAGCCTTCTTGATGGGTACACCTGCTGCCATCAGAGACATGGAGGAAGCACATACGGAAGCCTGGGAAGTAGAGCCATTGGACTCGAAGGTCTCGGATACGGTACGGATCGCATAGGGGAACTCAGCCGGTGACGGAAGTACCGGAACCAGAGCTCTCTCTGCCAGTGCGCCATGACCGATCTCACGACGTCCCGGACCTCTGGAAGGTCTTGTCTCACCTACAGAATAGGACGGGAAGTTGTAATGGTGCATGTAGCGCTTGCCTGTCTCATTTGCATCCAGTCCGTCCAGTCTCTGGGACTCAGACAGGGGAGCAAGGGTACAGATGTTGCAGATCTGTGTCTGTCCACGGGTGAACATGGCGGAACCATGCACTCTGGGAATGATATCCACTTCTGCGCCCAGGGGACGGATCTGAGAGATCTCTCTGCCGTCGGGACGCTTGTGGTCTTTCAGGATCATCTTTCGTACGGTCTTCTTCTGATACTGATATACAGCCTCATCCAGTACTGCCAGCCATTCCTCTTTCTCAGCAAAAGCCTCTTCCAGTCTTGCTGTGATCTCACGGATGTTCTCGTCTCTTACCTGCTTCTCATCTGTAAAGACAGCAACCTCCATCTCTGCGGGAGGAACGATCTCTTTGATGGCTGCAAACAGCTCTTCCGGAACTGCACAGCTCTCATAGGTGTGCTTCGGCTTGCCGCACTCAGCTACGATCTGATCGATGAAAGCAATGATCTTTCCATTGACTTCATGTGCCAGGTAAATGGCTTCGATCATCTTGGCTTCCGGCACTTCATTTGCGCCGGCCTCGATCATGATGACTTTGTCTCTTGTGGAAGCAACCGTCAGCTTCAGATCGGATACTGCATTCTGATCCAGTGTGGGGTTTACGATCAGCTCACCGTCGATCATGCCGATCTGGGTAGCTGCGCAGGGACCGTCAAAGGGAATGTCAGAAACGCAGGTAGCGATAGAGGAACCCAGCATGGCAACCACTTCCGGATTGCAGGCCGGATCTACTGCCAGTACAAGGTTGTTCAGGGTGACGTCATTTCTGTAATCCTTGGGGAACAGGGGACGCATGGGACGGTCGATGACACGGGATGTCAGGACTGCATGCTCACTTGCCTTTCCCTCTCTCTTGTTGAAGCCACCGGGGATCTTTCCTACGGAGTACATCTTCTCCTCAAACTCTACAGAGAGGGGGAAGAAATCGATGCCGTCTCTGGGCTTCTTGCTTGCGGTTGCTGTACACAGCAGAGTGGTGTCTCCATAGTGCATAAAGGCACAGCCGTTGGCCTGCTTGCCTACTCGTCCGATATCAACGGAAAGTGTTCTGCCGGCAAGATCCATGGTATAGGTCTTGTAATCATTGACCAGTTCGGTAGAAAATGTTTTCATACTTTCTTCTTTCTCCTTTTCTTCTCTTCACAGCCCGGCAAACACCCCGAATAACGGAAAGACACACCCCGCGGATGTGCCTTTCTGTGATCCGGGATATTAAACTGCCGGGCCAACACTTGACACATTTTCCTGATGATTGGTGAAAAAGCCCCTGCTTGCACAGGGGCTCAGGATATTACTTACGGATACCCAGCTTCTCGATCAGAGTACGATATCTTTCGATGTCTGTCTTCTTCAGATAGTCCAGAAGACCACGTCTCTTACCGATCATCTTCAGCATACCACGACGGGAATGATGATCCTTGTGGTTGTCCTTCAGATGCTCTGTCAGCTCTTTGATACGTGCTGTCAGGATGGCGATCTGTACCTCGGGAGAACCTGTATCTCCCTCTGTTCTGCCATACTCAGCGATAATAGCCTGCTTTTTCTCTTTTGCGATCATTGTAGTTTCCTCCTTGATTTGAAATAATGCCTGCGATCAAGGAACGGTCGGAGTGTTCCGATTCCTGAACCGCGGCTGACTCATACTGTGACAATATAACATAGCGGTTGGGAAAAGGCAAGCATTATTCTTTCCTCAATCTTTCTTTTGGGACGGCTATTCCCAGCCGAAAAAAACCCTTTCTTCGTCACACGAGTCGTCCCCCGAAGCCTGTAGTCTTCGGGTCTGCACTCCGTTCCGGTCCGCGCTAAACGAGGTCCACCGGACCTCAGCGCCCTTTGTCGAATGCTCCTGCAGAAAGGATTTTTTCCGGCTTGCTCTTCGTTATTCCAAAGGCAGATTCCCACCCGCCCCGGAATATGGTATCCTGTCCGGCCATTTCATAAAAACCCCCATGGTACGTCGCATACCACCACAATTTTATGATACTACGCCTGACTTCGCCTTGCTGCTCTGCATAAGTTCGAAGACGGAAATCAATAGATTTCCTGTCTCACTTATCCCACAATTCCACCAACGAAAATTGTGTACTCTATGGGGCCCCTTCCCCACTCCATGTGAACATGTGCCCGGCTGGGTATGTTCTTGCGGGTCGCTAAAATCGAAAAATCAGTGCACATTTGCCCACAAGGGGCAACTGCGCCCATTTTCCGACTTTGCTCCCCTGGTGCATCATAAAAAAAATCACAGTTCTGGATAGGTATAGCGAAGAGCTGCCAGGAAGAGCTCATAAAAATCATCCTCCCCCTCCAGTTTGGGAGAATTTTCTCCCCCTCCGTTGGTGCTGCGGCGCATGGTGGCATAGAACTCCTCTCCCACGCTGACCAGGTCCATCACATAGATGGGATAGCCCTGAGCCTGGCAGATCCTGCAGAAGGCATCCAGGGGATGCGCCTCCTTCTCTGTGGCCAGCAGAGCAGCTGCCAGCGCCGGATCCTTCATTGCCTTTTTCTGGAACTCATCCAGCATTCCCATAATATCCATAGTCTGCCTCCTTCACACAAAATTTATTTCATTCTCCTTCATCACCACTGTTATCCTGCAGGCTTTTTCAGGTTTGCTCACAGCTTTTCTTTTGCCATTATACCCTGTGGTATCTCTTTTGACAATTTTGTTCATTTTCCGAGTTTGCTCCCCTGATGCATCATACCCCATGATACATCGCGTACCACCATAATTTTGGTTGGTTCGCCATAGCGCTCTGCGCCACCACATTTTATGATATAGACGCCTGACTTCGCTATGCAGCTCTGCATAAGTTCGAAGACGGAAATCAATAGATTTCCTGTCTCATTTATCTCGTCAGGCTAACAAAAAGGCGCATGGAGCCCTGTCCATAACGCCTTTGTTATCATCTCACTTCTATGCTGTTTATCTATAGTCCTCATAGTCATCGAGGAAATTGTATTTCTCTCCATTCTTATGATAGCCGATGACAGTACGCAGATTGATATTCTGTACGCTCTTGAAAATATTGGCTTCGATCACATCGCTGCGCTGACGGAAATCAGCGATCAGCTCCTTCATCTCATCCCGCTTGGAGCCGCGGCCGCCGCCGCAGCTGACACAATTCTCCGTGAAGCGGCAGGCACACTGGATGAAGTGCAGATGATTGTAATCTCTCCAGGCTTTGATGGCCTCCTCCTTGATCAGATACAGGGGACGGATCAGCTCCATGCCTTCAAAATTCTGGCTGTGCAGCTTTGGCATCATGGTCTCCACTTTGCCGCTGTAGAGCATACCCATGAGGATGGTCTCGATCACATCATCAAAATGATGTCCCAATGCGATCTTGTTGCAGCCCAGGGATTTTGCCTTGTCATAGAGGAAGCCCCGGCGCATGCGGGCACAGAGATAACAGGGATTTCTGTCGATCCCGGCCACCACATCAAAAATATCATTTTCAAAGACCGTCAGCGGAATTCCCAGGATCCTGGCATTGTTTTCAATGATCTGCCAGTTGTCCTCCCGATACCCCGGATTCATAACCAGAAAGGTCAGTTTGAAATTGTTCTGTCCGTGCCGCTGCAGCTCCTGCAGCAGCTTGGCCATGAGCATGGAATCCTTGCCGCCGGAAATACAGCAGGCGATATGGTCTCCCTCCTGGATCAGCTGATACTCCTGAATGCCTCTGGTGAACTGACGCCAGATGGGCTTGCGGAACTTCTTGATGATGCTGCGCTCGATCTCCCGGGTCCGCTGCTTCCGGCTCTCCTCATCCGTCAGAGAACGCTGCAGGAAGAGCCTCAGCCAGGAGCGGTAACCGCCTTCAATGTTGCAGACATCAAAGCCTGCATCCTCCAGCAGTTCCACAGTATCCAGACTGCGCTCGCCGGTATAGCAGAGCACACAGATCTGCCGGTCTTTCGGCAGTTCCGCCATGCGTTCTGTCACCTGCTCCGCCGGAATATTGTATGCGCCTTCCATGGAGCCCCGGCGAAAATCCTCTTCTTTCCTGATATCCAGAATGAGGCCCTCGAACCCGGGAGCCTCTGCTGTCTCTATACTTATATTTTCCATAAAACACCCATGCCGAGTTTTCCGCGGCACCGCAAATTTATAATAGAGATGCCCGGCTTCATTTCGAGCACTCCTGCTTCGACTTTGCACTCCTGGTTCATCACAAAACGAACAGCACTCTCTGCATATCGCATTTTATGATACACAGCCGGAACTGCTTTGCTGCAAACGCCTCACACATTTTCACCTGTCTGCGCTATCTGCGGATTTCCGTCCTGCATTCGTGCAGCTGCATCCTTTTTTGTCGGAACGCAGGAAATCCAGCCTTACTTCTCCTCTGCAAGTTCCCTGTAAAAGCAGCTGCGGTTGCCGGTGTGGCAGGCCGCGCCGATCTGCTCCACCTTTGCCAGGATCGTGTCATTGTCACAATCGATGGCAAGAGACTTCACATACTGCAGGTGTCCGGAGGTCAGGCCCTTGGTCCACAGTTCCTGCCGGCTTCTGCTCCAGTAAGTCATCTTTCCGGTCTGCAGAGTCATCTCATAGGATGCCTCATTCATGTAGGCCAGCATCAGCACCTGGTCATTGGCATAGTCCTGCACAATGCAGGGCACCAGACCATTGGCATCTGTCTTAAATTCACTCCAGGGTATCTTTGTCTGAAACATAACTTCTCTCTTTCTCCTGCAGGATAGTGAGTGGCGGAAAGCAATGCACATATTCCGTTTTCTTTCACTGCATTTTTTGATAGGATGTCTGACTTCGCTTTGTCCTTATCAGACTGATCTCTGTTATAATGTTCCCTTGGTGGAGAGCACATCTGTGATCCGCTCATCATAAGCCACCGCCATATCCAGCGCTTTGGCAAAGCACTTGAAAATGGCCTCCGCCATATGATGATTGTTGCCGGGGGTCAGCACTTTGATATGCAGGTTCATGCCGCAGCTGTAGGAAATGGCATAGAAAAATTCATTGACCATCTCCGGGTTCATGTCACCCATCATACCGGGACGAAAATCCGCCTCATAGGAAAAATAGGGACGTCCGGAAAGATCGATGGCGCAAAGCACCAGCACTTCATCCATGGGAAGGATAAAATGACCGTAACGGCGAATGCCCTTCTTATCTCCCACAGCGTTTTTGATGGCGGTACCCAGCACAATACCGGTATCCTCAATGGTATGGTGGTCATCCACTTCCAGATCTCCATCCACCTTCAGATCCAGGTCAAACAGACCATGTCTGGCAAATCCGGCCAGCATGTGGTCAAAAAATCCCACGCCGCTGTGCAGGTCATACCTGCCGCTGCCATCCAGATTCAGGTGGCAGGAAATCTTTGTTTCTTTTGTATTTCTGATCTCTTCTGCGATTCTGCTGTTCATAGTCTCAATCCTCTTCTTCAAAACGAACTGCGATGGAATTTGCATGGGCCGTCAGCTGTTCATTTTTCGCGAAAGCCTCGATATCCTTATGGACTTCCTGCAATGCCTCTTTAGAATAGTAGATAATGCTGGATTTCTTCACAAAATCATCCACCGAAAGGGGAGAGAAGAATTTGGCGGTACCGTTGGTAGGCAGGATATGATTGGGGCCTGCAAAATAGTCCCCCAGAGGCTCGCTGCTGTATTCTCCGATGAAGATGGCACCTGCATTTCTGACCTTCATCATGACCTCAAAAGCATTCTTTGTCACGATCTCCAGATGCTCAGACGCGATCTCATTGACCACCTCGATACCATCCTCCATGGTATCCGCCAGCAGGATATAGCCGAAATTTTCCAGGGATTTTGAAATGATCTCCCGGCGGGAAAGCACTTCCAGGAAGCCCTCCACTTCTTTGCTGACTGCCTCCGCCAGCTCTTCACTGGTGGTCACCAGGATGGCGCTGGCCAGTTCATCATGCTCCGCCTGGGACAGCAGATCCGCTGCCACAAAACGGGGATTTGCAGTCTCATCTGCCAGGACCATAACCTCGCTGGGACCGGCAATGGAGTCAATACTGACATTTCCATAGACGGATTTCTTGGCCAGAGCCACATAGATATTTCCGGGACCCACGATCTTGTCCACTTTGGGAACGGATTCTGTACCATAGGCGAAGGCTGCAATGGCCTGGGCACCGCCCATTTTAAAGATCCGGTCCACACCGGCCTCTTTTGCGGCTACCAATACGGAAGGATTGACCTTTCCCTCTTTATTGCAGGGGGTGGCCATATTGATCTCATCCACACCGGCTACTTTGGCCGGAACCACATTCATAAGGACGGAAGAAGGATACACAGCTTTTCCGCCGGGAACATAGACGCCGACCCTCTGCATGGGTGTGATCTTCTGACCCAGCATGGTACCCTTGTCTGTGCTGTCAAACCAGCTGCTGCGCTTCTGCTTCTCATGATAGCTGCGGATATTGACCAGGGACTTGCGGATCACAGCCAGCAGGGAAGGATCCACCTGACGGTAGGCTTCTTCGATCTCCGTCTGGGAAACCACCAGGGTCTCCGGTGTCAGTTCTGCGCCATCGAAACGGCTGGTATAGGAAAAGAGTGCCTGATCTCCGCCCTCTCTGACTGTCTGCAGGATCTCCTTGACTGCAGCCTCATAGCTGCCATACTGATTGGGGCTCCGCTTCAGCAGTTCCTCCAGAATGTTCTTTTTGTTCTCCTCTGTCAGTCTGACCCTTCTCATTTATCGGTTTCCTTCCTTTTCACTGAGCTTTTTCTTCAGATCCAGGATCAGTCTGGTGATCCTTTCATTTTCCATCTTCATGCTGACCGGATTGACTACCACCCGGGCGGACAGAGGACAGATCTCCTCCAGCACCTGCAGACCGTTTTCCCGCAGGGTACTGCCGGTCTCCACGATATCCACGATCACTTCAGACAGGCCTACCAGAGGAGCCAGCTCAATAGAGCCGTTCAGCTTGATCAGTTCCACGGTCTGATTCTTTCTCTCATAGAAATATTCCTTGGCAATGTGGGGATACTTGGTCGCCACCCGGATCAGCTGATTGTGCTGCAGGTATTCTGCCGCGGAAGCCGGGCCGCAGACGCACATGCGGCACTTGCCGAAGCCCAGATCCAGCACCTCGTGGATCTTTCTGCCTTCCTCCATGATGGTATCCTTACCCACAATGCCGATATCAGCGGCACCATACTCTACATAGGTAGGAACATCCGGTCCCTTTGCCAGGAAGAACCGCAGCTTCAGTTCTTCGTTGACAAAGATCAGCTTTCTGGTGTCCTTATCCTTCATCTCCTCACAGGAGATCCCCACCTGCTCCAGCAGTTCCAGGGTCTTGTATGCCAGACGGCCCTTGGTCAGGGCAAATGTCAGATATCGCATGTTCTTTCCTTTCCGTCTGTCAGACTGATCACCTTTGCCTGATCCTCTGCACACAGGCAGATGATCTCAGCAAACTGATTTCTCTTTCCGTAATTTATATAGTCTTCTTCCGAACGGGCCGCATCCCGCAGAACGCAGGCCACATCCTGTCCTGCCTCCCGGCAGGCCGAAGCGTATCTCACAGCCTTTCCCTTCAGTTCCGCCGGATACAGGACCATCTTCTTGATGTCTGTTACAGGCAGGTCGATCCCCTGACGCTCCAGGGCATTGTAGAGGCCGTCCAGATCCACGCCAAAACCGATGGCTGCCGCTTTTTTGCCAAAATGCTCCAGCAGGCTGTCATATCTGCCGCCTTTCAGCACAGCAGAACCACTGCCGTAGGTAAAGGCCTGCATCAGAATGCCGGTATAATACTTGTATTCGCTGACCATGCTGAGGTCATAAGTGATGTAGGAAGCAGCATCATAGTCCTGCAGAATGATATTGATCTTCTTCAGCCGGGCAATGATATCCTGCACCCGGGCATTGCTGCTGAGAGCAGCCGCTCTCTCCAGTACTTCCTCCCCGCCGATCAGATCCGGCAGCTGCAGAAGAAAGCTTTCAATCTCCTCCGGCAGGTTCATGTTTTCGATCAGTTCCTGAGCACCGAAACGATTTCCCAGGATCAGCTGCTGTTTCAGAGCCTCTGCCTGCTCCGGGCTGATCCCTGCTTCCTCCGTCAGCGCGCCATAGAAACCGGCATCACTGATGGTCAGCTGAAAATCTGTCAGACCGGCCCTCTGCATGGAGAATACAGCCAGAGCCACTGCTTCCGCGTCCGCTTCCGGGCTGTTGTCATTCAGCAGCTCGATACCGATCTGGGAACTCTCCTTCAGTCTGCCCTGATAGCTGTTGTTGTTGGAATAGACCCTGCCCTGATAGCACAGGCGGATGGGCATATCCTCCTCCTGAAAATACATGGCCGCAGCTCTGGCGATGGAAGGGGTGAAATCCGGTCTCAGCACCAGGGTACTGCCCTCTCTGTCAAAGAATTTGTAGAGGCTGCGGGAGGGGGTCGTACCTACCTCTTTGCCGAAAACCTCAAAGAATTCAAATGTCGGTGTCTCAATGGACTGGTAGCCATAGGACCGGAACAGTTTCTCGATCCGTCTGCGCAGATAGCGCTTTCTGTCACATTCCTGTCCATAGATATCCCGGACACCTTCCGGGGTATGAATGAGCTGCTTCATAATTTATCTCTCCTGTTTCTTTGCTTCCTCCCGCTCCTGCAGATCTCTGCTCAGGCCTTCCAGATAAGGCACCAGCACAGTTTTGCCATGGGGCAGGAAATAATTTTCATCGAGCTCTTCTATTTTGAATCGTTTGATGCCGCCGGCTTCCGAACGTTCCACGAAACGCATCAGCTCTGACAGCCTCAGATAGTAATAGCGGTCCCGGGCAGAATACCAGATCAGCAGAAAGGCCACACCACCCTGTTTTTCAAAATCCTGCATAAACTCCAGCTGATGGGGATGCACATTGCTCAGGGGAAAGGACTGGGTCTTGCACTCCTTGGCATCAAAGCACACCGGAATAGACTGGACTGCGCCAATGTAATCCACTGTACTTTTCTGATCAAAGTAGGCCAGGGTGATATGCCGGTGCTCCTTGTCAAACTCAATGGGTGTGATGGGGGTCGGGATCTTCTGGATCAGGGCCAGTCCCATCTCCCGATACCTTTCATTGGTCCTGTTGACCATTTCTTCCAGCGTAGAACCCCGGAGTCCTCTAGTCTTCCAGGTACTCATGCGCCGGCCTCAGCTTTGGGCTCATAATATCCACCCGCATCTGTATTCAGAACCTTGATGGCCGTCAGAGGCCAGTATCTCAGGAAGGCCTTTCCGACGATCTTGTCCTCTGCCACACATTTACTGTTCCAGTATCTGGAGTCATGGGAATGATTGCGATTATCTCCCATGACAAAATAGGATCCTTCCGGTACTGTGTAGGAGATCTCCGTGATCGTGCCATCTGCATCATAGCTAATCTCTGTCACAGTGCCGTCCTCTCCGGTACTACTGACGACCGATCCGTCATTGACCGCATCTGTCATGCTGCTGAAGATCCTGGAGACCATATCTTCGTCCAGATATACCGGTGTTTCCGGGCAGAAATCCTGGGACAAAGGCTGATCGGCATCGTCAATGTATACACCGTCCTCCCGGATGTGGACTGTCTCCCCCGGCAGGCCGATGATCCTCTTGATAAAGAGTTCACTCTCATCATCCGGATATCGGAAGATCACGATGTCATAGCGGGCCGGATCCCCGAACTTGTAGGCAAGCCGATTGCCGAAGATCTGATCTCCCACCATAATGGTATCCTGCATGGACTCCGATGGGATCCTGGCATTGATCACGATGAAGTTCTGGATCAGTACCACTGCCAGCACCACAATGATGATCATCCTGACATATTCCCAGATCTCCTGACCAAGGCTCTTCCGGGGTTCCTTCTCCGGTTTCTTTTCGCCCTCCGCCATCTGATCCTGATATTCCTCCAGATGTGTCAGCTTTTTCTGCTTCCACTCCTCATACTCTTTCTGATTCTGATTTTGATTCTGATTTTGATCCATAAAAAAACCTCATGCCGCGTTTCTTGCGACACCACATTTTATGATACAGATGCCTGTCTGCGCTTTGCTTCCGTCAGACTGACAATGATACGAATTTCCGCATCACAATTTACAATACAGGCGCGGTTCCGAAGATCTTCCGTATCACATGCTGCAGGTCCTCCGGTAAAGGCGCTCGAAAGCTTCTGCCTGCGCAGCCCTCCGGTACTCCGCTCCCTGCGGGAAATTCCATGCGGGCCGCGTGCAGGAACTGACGGCGCAGTCCGTAAGATGCCCTGCATACTTTGTTCCAGCCGGGATCTCCGTATGCAGGATCTCCTGCCAGAGGATGCCCCAGTGCTGCCAGCTGGGCCCGGATCTGATGGGTCCGTCCCGTGATCAGCTCTACTTCCAGCAGGGTACAGCCTTCTCCCTCCGCCAGCGGACGGCAGGCTGTCTCGATCCTTGCCGCACCCTCTGCAGGTTCTCTGCTGACTGTGACCCGATTGGCCGCTGTATCCTTCCTCAGCCAGCCGCTGATCCGGAAAGATGCTTTCACTTCCCCTTTGACCAGCGCCAGATAATATTTTCCGACTGCACGATCCCTGATCAGGGCCGTCAATTGCTGTGCCGCCTGCAGATTTTTTCCGCAAAGTACCAGACCGCTGGTATTGCGGTCCAGCCGGTTGCATACACCCGGCCTGTAAAGCAGGAAGTCCTCCTCCCTGCAGGCACCGCTCCGCAGCAGGTAACCACGGAGATACTCTACCAGAGAAACATCCTGCTCCGCCGCCTTCTGGGAAAGCATGCCCGCCGGCTTGTTGATCACCAGCACATCCTCATCCTCATAAAGGACTGCGGAGGGATCCAGCGCCGGACCGGAACTCTCTTTCTGAAGACCCTGGAATTTTTCCAGTGTCTCCTCTGAAAAATAGATGGCAACGTGATCCCCCTGCTGCAGGAGTTCTTTTCCCTCTGCCTTTTTCCTATTGAGCACAATATTCTTTTTTCGAAGCTGCTTATAAAGGAAGCTTTTCCCTGCCCCGGGCAGATATCGGAACAGGAATTTATCCAGCCGCTGTCCGGCTTCTTTTCCACTGATCGTGATCTCACGCATAGGAGCCTCTTCAAAGAGATACTGCCATCATCAGATGCTTCAGGACTTCCGCCTTGCTCAGATCCGGGTAGGCTTCATAAGGCCGGAAATGTTCCGCAGCCATGGCTTCGTAATCTGCCTTCTTTTCACACATGGTATCCAGCCGTTCCAGAAAAGACTTCTTCTGATCATAGATCTTGACAGTCGCCTTGTAGTTCTGGCCCCGATAAACCTTGCGGATATGTTCCTCCATCTGTTCCAGGTCGGTCCGGTTCAGTTTTTCGTGGGTATATGCCATGACATAGTCTCCGCAGAATGCCACCGCATCCAGGAAAAGATTTTTGTCATAAGTAGTCAGATAAAGTTCATAGGCGCATTCCAGATCTCCCATGTGGGCAGCTACTTCTTCATAAAGCGCCTGGTCCATGGGTCTTCTGAGCAGCATCATGATCAGGCTGACCAGAGCCAGGCAGGCAGGAATGCAGCCAACCATGGCGATGACCGTGTAAATGGACTGGTTGTTGCCGTTGTTGACCACCAGTCCGATGATAAAAATAACGATGGGAAGGGAGAAACTCAGCAGAGTCCGCAGAAAGCGAACGCGTTTCTGCCGCTGAATGTAACCATATTCTCCTTTTACCGCCTGTTTATTCATAGAAATCCTCCATTTTGATCCGTTTCAGGACAAACAGGGTTCATTATAGCATATGTTTTCGCTTATTGCCACCTCCATGCGGGGGTGTATTTATTTTTTAAGCGGTTTCCCGCAGCTTTCGCCCATCCCAGAGGAAAGCCATCCACGCAGACAAGCTGCCAGCTACTGTCATCGGAAGCAGCATCCAGGGTCTCCCCTTTCAGATAGCGAATGACCCGGTCATCTGATACCGGAAGATCCACACAGTGGGCATACTGCTCTTTTTTCAATACCATGGCCAGGGCCTGGGAGGGCTGGAAGCGCTCCTTCTTCCAGGTACCCAGCAGGAGACCATCCCGCAGATAGCGGATGCCGCTCCTGAAGTGGTCCGGCTCTGCCAGCCAGGTAAGATATTCCCTGTCCAGCAGAAAGCATCCCTGTTTCATGGGCAGCCTGCAGTCGGCAAGGAATTCCCGGATCCCCTCCGGCAGCTGATCGGCGGCCAGTATCCGCCCTTTCTTTCTGTATTGCATTTTCGACGGAAGCACGCCCGTTTCAGTGGATCCGCCCTTTCTTTCCCCGGCATCTGCCTTTTGCAAGAGCACCACAAAGTGACCCTCTCCCTGCATGCGGTGAGGATAAAGTCTGATGGCATCCCGGAGTCCGCAGCGTCCTTCTTCATACCCTTCATAGGCCGGTATGGGCAATGTCCCGCAATCCGGATGCCGTTCCAGAAACGCCAGGATCTGCTTTTCATTTTCCTCTTCCGAAAAGGTGCAGGTGGAATATACCATTTTCCCACCCGGACGCAGCATGGCATAAGCCTGCTCCAGCAGTGTCTGCTGAACTGGAACATACGAGGCCGGCTGCTTCTCCGGCCAGTATTTTCGCATGGCGGAATCCTTGCGGAACATGCCTTCCCCCGAACAGGGAGCATCCACAAGGATCTTGTCAAAAAACATGGGAAATCTTTCCTGCAATACCGCAGGATCTTCTGCGGTCACAGAGAAATTCGGAATGCCGGCCCTTTCCAGATTTTTCAGCAGGACGGCCGCTCTGGAAGCGCTGATGTCATTTGCCATCAGATAACCCCGGCCTCCAAGCTTTGCGCCCAGTTCCGTGGCCTTGCCGCCCGGGGCTGCGCAAAGATCCAGCACCCTGTCTCCCGGTTCTACCGGAAGGGTATGGGCCGGCGTCATGGCGCTGGGTTCCTGCAGATAGTAAAGTCCGGCATAATAATAAGGATGCCGGGCCGAAGGAACCGCATCCTCATTTTCCTGCACAGGAAGGAAAAAGCCATTGCGGATCCAGGGAATCTGCTCCGGCGCAGCCGGAAGGAGTTCCAAAAACCGTCCGACGGTCAGCTTTGCTTCGTTGACCCGCAGGCCCTGTACCGGCGCCTCCTCCAGACTGCTTTCATAGGCTGAAAAGTCTTCTCCCAGCAGCAGTTTCATGTCCGCGGCATATTTTTCCGGCAGCATGGAACTTCCCTCCTTCCGGGTCACAATTGCTCCTGGTCCAGGGCCTGGGCCCGGTAACCTTCTGCGATCAAATCCAGCTGTGTCTGAAAACGACGCAGCTCTTCGATGTCATTTTTCTGATAGATCTGGTAAAATTCATCCTGGATCTTCTGTACCTCACGCTGATTTGCCACCCGGTAAAGGCGCTCGATATTGTACAGAATGCTGCTGACCATACGATGCTGCAGCTGGGAAGACACCTGTGCATCCATGATCTCACTGCGCACGGAGGACATCTCATTGTCCATCTGCATGATGGCATCCGCGGCCTTGCCCAGCCGTTCACTGACCACCTTCGGTATATTGGCCCGGTATTTGTACTGGAGAGAATGCTCGATGGTCGCCCAGAGGTCCATGGCCATGGTCCGGACCTGGATCTCTGCCATGATCCGTTTGGGTCCCTCCAGGGTCTGTACGGTATAATAGATGATCAGATGATAGCTTCGATACCCACTGGCCTTCTGATGGAGGACATAATCCTTGATGGTCTTGACTTCCATGTCCTGCCGTCCCCGGATGATCTCCACGATCTGCTCAATATCCTCTGTGAACTGACAGATGATACGGATGCCGCAGATATCCTCGATCCGCTCTTCAATCTCATCAAAGGAGATCTTTTTCTTGTACATCTTGTCCAGAATGCTGTTCAGACTTTTGACCCTGCCTCTCACGGTTTCAAAAGGACAGTACAGGCCCTTGACTGCGCACTCCGTTCTGATACGGTTGAACTTCAGTTCCAGCTCCTGCATAGCCTGCTTATAAGGTTCCAGCAGCTTCTGCCAAAGCAGTATATCCATAGTTTCTTTATCCTTTACACATAGAAAGGCATCCACCCCGAAAGATGCATGCCTCAGATTGCCATTATTTCATCATGATGCCGCCTGCTGCATCAAAAACAGGGAGCAGGAACTATCAATAGTCCTCTTCTTCCTCGTCAAATACAGGATCCGCAATATGGATATCATCCACATTTGGCTGCTCCTGATAAGGCTCATCATTCTGCATGGGAGAAAGCTCACTTCTGTTTTTATTGACAATGTCATAGCAGCTCTGCAGGGTACCGATCAGATTGTGATATTTTTCATTGACATCTGCAAGGGTATTGCCCATGACTTCAGACAGATTGCCCAGCATCTCATCTGTGTAGGAGATGGCGCTGACACGGATGGTATTTGCATCCTGCTGTGCGGAGTTCAGGATCTCCTGAGCCTGCTGGTTGGCCTGATTTACAGTGTCATTGGCCTGTGCGTATGCCTGACGCATCACTTCTGTCTGGGAAACGATCTCCTGGGCATGTCTGTTTGCCTCGGCAATGATATTCTCTGCCTTGGACTGCGCATCTGCCAGGATAGCATCCTTGTTGCTGATGATCTTCTGATATCTCTTGATCTCATCCGGTGTCTTCAGTCTCAGTTCGCGAAGCAGTTCTTCCAGCTCCTCCTTGTTGACAACGATCTTGGTGCTGGACAGCGGCTGGTACTTACATCCGTCTACAAACTCTTCGATTTCTTCAATGATCTGCTCAATTCTGCTGCTGCTCATTTTACTCTCCTTAGATTTTACCCCTCATGCGATGTTAGCTGTATCAAATGTTGTGTTTTTCGTGGATCAGATCCGCTACAAAAGGCGGCACAAAACGGCTGATGTCCCCACCGAATTTCGCCACTTCCTTGACTGTGGTGGAACTGAGATATGCATATTCCAGGGAAGTCGCAAGAAATGTGGTATCGATGTCTCCTGCCAGCACACGATTGGTCTGTGCCATCTGCAGTTCATAGTCAAAGTCTGTGATGGCCCGCAGGCCGCGCACGATGGTATTTGCCTGATATTTTCTGGCAAACTCCACAGAGAGACCACTGAAAGAAACAACATCTACATTTTTGATGTCCCCGATAGCTTTCTTAAGTATAGTAACACGTTCTTCTTCGGAAAACAACGGAGTTTTTGCGGAATTCACCAAAACTCCCACGATGACTTTGTCATACAGCTGCGCTGCTCTTCTGATGATGTCAAGGTGTCCAAAGGTCACCGGGTCAAAAGTACCCGGGTATACTGCAATGCTCATGATCTCTCCTTCACCGCCTGCCGGCTCGGTATTCTGTCTCTTCTTTCACAGGCAGCGTCCCATGCTGCAGCCCCCGCAGGATCCCTGTCATATGCCCTGACAGATCGGCTGCAGACCGCAATTCTCAACAGACGCCACATTCACAAATATAGGTGGCAGCAGATGTTTTGTCAACCGAAAATAAAAAAGGATGAAAGCCGATACCATGATCCGTCTGTCAGAGTATCTTTTTTCATCCTTTATATCATGCTTCTCCTGAGAACCGGAACCTTCTGCCTCTGGATCAGGGCTTCTCCGTGTCCGCTTCCTGAGACTGATGCTCTTCTTTTTTTCTCAGAAACACATGGGCATTTGTCTTGTATTTCTTGTACTTCAGCATCTCATATCCCACATCCTCCAGCCAGGAAAAATCCGTCTTCAGAGATGCTTCCACAACGATCAGCGTATCCTCTGTCAGCAGACTGCTGTCCGAAAAATGTTCCAGTACCCTGCGCTCCAGATCATGATCATAGGGGGGATCCATAAAGATCAGGTCATAGGGTCCGCGGACGTCCGACCGATCCGCCACCGATACTGCATCGCAAACCAGCAGCTGTGCCTCCTGTCCCAGGTGGGTGGTCTTCAGATTTTCTCTGATGCAGGCTGCCGCCTTGCGGTTCTGCTCCACAAAGAGGCAATGGGCCGCGCCCCGGCTCAGCGCTTCTATGCCGATGCCGCCGCTTCCACTGAACAGATCCAGAAACCTGCAGCCGGGAAGATAGGGCTGCAGCATGTTGAACAGGGTTTCCTTGATCCTGTCTGTGGTGGGACGGGTCCCGTCTCCGGGAACTGTTTTCAGGGGCAGGCTTTTGGCCTTTCCGGCTATCACTCTCATGGGCCTGTCCTCTTATCTTCTGCCGGTATAGAGTTCCCGCCAGTCCAGATCCCCATGATCCAGTCCCAGGATCAGAGACTCGGCTGTGGCGATATTTGTAGCGACCGGAATGCTGTATCTGTCGCACAGACGGATCACCGGGGTAATGTCCGGCTCCGATCCGGCTACAAGATTGGCATTGTAAAATACAATGACCATATCCATATCCCCGCGGGAGATCATCTCCATGAACTGCTGGCAGCCTCCCAGAGAACCGGGGAGGAATTTATGCACATGAAACAAGGCGGCTTCCTCGATCCTGCGTCCGGTCACACCGGTTGCATAGATTTCGTGCCGCGTCAGTATGCCCTTGTAAGCAATGCAAAAGTCTTCGATCAGCCTTTTCTTGCTGTTGTGCGCGATGATACCAACGTTCATTTCTCTTCTCCACTGACTGTGTGACAAAAATCACATCTATACCCATTTATAACTTTAACTCTTTTTTTTGTAATTTTCAATGTTTTTTTGTGGTTTTTTACCAAATTGTATTCGCTGCCCACCTGAAAGTAAGGCAAGCTCACAATACAATTTTCTGACCGATCACATGCTCCAGTTCTTCCAGCAGAGGTCTGTGGTCCGCCGCAGCCAGCGTGGGATCCTGCCGCAGCAGATCCTTTACTGCTGTGGCTGCCTCTGCCAGCACCTCTGCATCCGCATAGATATCCGCCAGTTGAAAATCCGGCCCTCCGCTCTGGCGCACGCCGAAAAAGTCCCCGGGCCCCCGCTGCTTCAGGTCTTCCTCCGCAATGACAAAGCCATCATTGGTCTTTCCCAGGATCTCCAGCCGGGAAGCCTTTTCTCCCGCATCCGGTCCCTTCACAAAAACGCAGTAAGACTGGGCATCCCCCCGGCCTACCCGGCCCCGCAGCTGATGCAGCTGCGCCAGACCGAAGCGTTCTGCATTTTCAATGATCATGCCGGTAGCATTTGGCACATTGACTCCTACCTCTACAACAGTGGTGGAGACCAGAATCTGGATCTCACCGGAGGCGAATCGCTCCATGATCTTTTCCTTGTCCCGGCCCTTCATCTGCCCATGCAGCATCTCTACCACAGCAGTTCCCGCAAAACGCTTCTTCAGTTTTTTGCAGGTGTCCGTCACATTTTCACAGGAAATCTCCTCATTTTCGGAGACCATGGGGCAGATGACATAGATCTGATGCCCTTTGGCAAGCTCCCCCTGCATGAATTTCACGGAAGCTTCCCGGTAATGCTGGTCAACGACACAGCTCTTGATGGGCTTCCGGCGGGCAGGCATATCCCTGAGTACCGAAATGTCCAGATCTCCGTACAGGATCATGGCCAGTGTTCTGGGAATGGGCGTAGCGCTCATTACAAGAACATGGGGTAGAGCGCTGCTCTTATCTGCCAGGATCCCCCGCTGTTTCACGCCGAAGCGATGCTGCTCATCTGTGATCACCAGTCCCAGATCCCGGTATTTCAGTTTTTCCTGAAACAGCGCATGGGTGCCGACGATCATCCGGGCTTCTCCGGATTCGATCCTTCGATATGCCTCCCTTTTCTCTGCCGCAGTGCAACTGCCCCGCAGCAGCACCGGCTGCGCATCTGTATATCCATTCTGCTCCAGCAGACTGCAGAGGCTTTCATAATGCTGCAGGGCAAGCACCTCTGTCGGCACCATGATCAGGCTCTGATAGCCGTTTTCCCAGGCAGTCACCATGGCCAGAAATGCAAGGATTGTCTTGCCGCTGCCTACATCTCCCTGGATCAGCCTGTTGCAGGGCCGCTCCCCTGCCAGATCCCTGCGGATCTGCTCCCAGATATCCTTCTGCCCGCCGGTAAGCTCATAGGGAAGGTGGGCCAGCACTTCACGGCTGCACGCCGTTTTGGTCATGGGAAACCTGTTTTCTTCCTGGCCGGCTCCCCGTTTCAGCAGCTGTACCGCCAGCAGGAACCAGAAAAATTCATCAAAGACCAGTCTCCTTCTGGCAATGCGCAGTTGCTCCGGCGAATCCGGAAAATGAATCTGACGCAGAGCGTTTTCCAGCGCAGGCAGGTCTTTCTCTTTCCGAAGTTCTCCGGGCAGCATTTCCTCCTGCTCTCCCATCAGATCCAGGGCCTGCCGGACGGATTTGCAGACAAGCTTATTGCGCAGTCCCGCCGTCAGAGCATAAACAGGCTGCAGCGTCTCCTGCAGAGTTTCATACTCCTGCAGGGTGTAAATATCGGGATGCTCCATCATCCTTCTGCCGTTATGCTCCGTAACACGTCCCCGGAACACATAGCTGCTGCCCCGTTTCAGGACGGAACGCAGATGGGGAGAATGATACCAGATGACCTGCAGAGTCTCCTCCCCCTCCCGCAGCATGACAAGAGCCACAGAACGGGCGCCGCTGCCGCGGATCAGGGGCGCTGCCGTCAGTCTGGCCAACACCGCATTTTTCTCTCCGACCCGGCAGGCAGACGGACTGCAGACGGGCTCATACAGATCATATTCTCTCGGATAATAACGAAGAAGCTGATCAAGATCGCCGACACCGACTTTCTCAAACAGCTTTTCCGTCTTTTCTCCGATCCCTTTCAGATTTCTCAAAGAACCTGATAACATAAGAGATCTCCTGTTCAGTTCAAAAATACTGCTTTACTCTACTGAGATCACACAGTAGTATACCGGCTGTCCGCCGTAAGCCACTTCCACATCACAATGGTCATAGGTATTGCCCAGCAGTTCGCCCAGGGCCTCTGCGGCCTCCTCGTCAAACTCCTGACCATAGTAAACACTGATCAGTTCGGATGTATCGTCTGCCATCTTCTTTACGGAAGCTGCGGCAACCTCTGTGATATCGGATCCTACAGCAAGGATCCCATCATCACCAACTGCCATGATATCTCCCTGATGGATCTCAATGTCATCGATCTTAGTATCACGGACTGCATAAGTGATCTCCACCGTGCCAACTGTGGTAATGGCATCCTTCATGACTTCCGTGTTTTCCTCCGGATCCGCATCCGGGTCAAAGCTGATCATGGCTGTAATGCCCTGGGGAACTGTCTTTGTGGGGATCACAATGACCTGTTTGTCTTCTGCCAGCTCCGCTGCCTGATTGGCCGCCATGATGATATTCTTGTTGTTGGGGAAGACGTAAATCGTGCCGGCATTGATGCTCTGGATGGCGTTGTAGATATCCTCTGTACTGGGATTCATGGTCTGTCCGCCTTCAATCACCCGGTCCATGCCCAACTCTCTGAACAGGCCGGCAAAACCTTCTCCCGCCGCAACACCCAGGGAACCGTATTTCTTCCAGGGCTCCTCTTTCACTGCCCCTTCCTTCTGCTGGGCAGCCAGACGTTCTGCTTCCTTGATAACTTTTTCCTGATGCTCCAGGCGCATGTTGTCGATCTTCATGTTGGTAAGATAGCCATGGGTCAGGGCTTTCTGGATAGCAAGACCCGGATCATTTGTATGTACATGCACCTTGACGATCTCATCATCCGCTACTACTACGATAGAATCTCCGATGGAAGTCAGGAAAGCCTTGAACTCCGCCTCCTTGTCCTCTGTCATGGGAGAATCCGTTACAATGATGAACTCCGTGCAATAGCCGAAAGTAATGCTTTCCTCTGTCTCTTTGCTGATGCGGACGGTAGCTGCACCTTGCGCTTCCAGATCAAAGCTGAGATCTTCCTCCTTGCCGCAGAAAGCTGCATAGGCGCCTTCCAGGATGGTCATCAGACCCTGTCCGCCGGAATCCACAACGCCTGCTTCCTTTAATACCGGAAGCAGATCCGGCGTGCTGTCCAGTACTTTCTGACCATGGGCAAGCACTTCCCTGCAGAACTGATCCAGATCTGTCACTTCCTGCTCTGCAGCCAGCTCTACTGCCTTGTCGGCAATGCCCTTAGCCACTGTCAGAATGGTACCTTCCTTGGGACGCATGACAGCTTTGTATGCAGTATCTGTAGCCTTCACGAAAGATGCCGCCAGAGATGTAACATTGATCTCCGGGTACTCTGTGATCTCTCTGGTCAGACCTCTCAGCAGCTGAGAAAGGATGACGCCGGAATTTCCTCTTGCACCACGGAGGGAGCCGGAGGAAATGGCTTTTGCCAGAACCGCCATATCCGGATCTTCCAGCTCATTGACTTCCCGGACAGCAGCCATGATGGTCATGCACATGTTTGTGCCGGTATCTCCATCCGGCACCGGGAATACATTCAGCTCGTTGATCCATTCCTTTTTTATATCAAGATTCTTTGCGCCCGCCAAAAACATCTTTTTAAATGTATTGACATCTATGTTTGTAATTGCCACAACAAGTATCCTCCTCTGGGATTTCTGTAATTTTATCAGTCAATGACCCGTACACCCTCGACGAGGATCCTGACGTGGTCCACTTTCATACCGCTGAAAGCTTCCAGTTTGTATTTCACATTTTCGATCAGATTGGTCGCTACTGCTGTAATGCTGACGCCATAAGACACGATCACGTGAAAATCCACGGAGATCCTGCTGTCTTCCAGGGACACATTGACTCCGTGCCGTATACTGTCTTTTCTCAACAGATGAACCAGGCCATCTTTCATATTTACTGCAGCCATGCCTACAATGCCGAAGCACTCCACGGCCACACTGCCTGCATACGCAGCAAGTACATCATCCGGAATGATCACATCACCCAGACCGGTGTTTACATGTCCTTTCATCTCTGCCTCCTTTCGCCTATGACTGCTGCCTGCAGCAATTCATATGCCACTATAGTATAACCGATAGGTACGGAAAAGAAAAGGCTCAAATCATGATTCCCACAGTTTTCTTGCCCCCGCTTCCGCGATACATCTCCATGTTTTTTGAAATTTTCCCGGAAAACATGGAACTTTTTAGCATTTATGCTTGCAAAATCAAAAGGCATCTGATAGAATGACCTATGTTGTGAGCAAATGCTCATGAGAAAGTTCTGAGCAAGGAGGTGCAGTCATGGCTAAGTGTGCAATCTGCGAAAAGGGCGTTTACTTTGGAAACAATGTATCCCATTCTCACAGAAGATCCAATAAAATGTGGAAGCCCAACGTAAAATCTGTACGCGTGAAAACCGCGGCAGGCAACAAGAGAATGTACGTATGTACTTCCTGCCTGAGAAGCGGCGCTGTAGAGCGTGCATGATCAAATCGCGTTATAAGACATCAAAACCTGTCACATTTCGTGACAGGTTTTTTTGTGTACACTTCTATGATACAGGGAATTGACAGTTCCCCATAGTACGTCGCGTACCACCACAATTTTATAATACGCAGTCGAAATTGCTCAGCTGCAAGCAACTCGGCATAAGTTTGAAGACGGAAATCAATAGATTTCCTGTCTCACTTATCCCACAATGCCAGCCCATGGACTCATACATATCACAAAAAAATCTCCACAGCGGACGCATCCGCCGTGGAAATCTTTTGAATTTCTATTGGTTTTTCTCAGGCCTTCTTCTCTGCCTCATGTACGATCTCTTCAAACTCGTCCACACTGACATCCTTGTGATCCCCGCTCTTTGTGAATCTGGAGATCAGATCCGGCAGCATATCCATGATCTTGGAAACAGCGTCCTGATTTTTTACAGTCACCATGCGGGTGCTGTTTTCTTTGACGATCAGGATCGCGCAGGGACTGATCTTTGCGCCCAGTCCGCCGGCCGCGTTGTTCTTTTTCTTATCTGCATTCAGGAAGGTGCCTGCTCCCACACCCAGTGTCACATCTGCCAGAGGCAGCAGAAAAGTATCTCCCAGCTGAATGGGTTCTCCGACGATCGTCTTGGAAGTCAGGCATCCGTCAAGCCCCTGCAGCAATGCACCAAATGTTGTCTGAAAATTGTTTTCCGCCATGATCAGGCCTCCTTTTTTCGAATCTTTCCAATGAGTTTTCTCACTTCTTTCTTCAGAAGGATCTTTATCACTCTCACAATAACGACGATCAGAATAATATGCCCGGAAAAAGCCACGCTTCCTTCCAGTTTCTCCTGTTCAAAATCAGGATACAAAGATACGCTCTGCGGGATCCAGGGATAAGCCACCGCCAGAAAGGCCAGCAGTTGTCCGGTCCTGTAAGGATCCGAAAAGCCAAAGCTGATCTCTCCTTTCACCCTTCTGGGAAGCAAATGACGAAGCAGCTTTTTTCCCTGGACCAGGATCACCCGCAGGGCAGCCTGCAGGGTGTCTGACGAAACAAAGGCAAGGCCATCTCCGATCTTTTTCAGCAGACGCTTCAGCCTGCCGCCTTTTTTTCTTTTCCTGAAAATATGTTTTTCGTTTTTTATCTGCGTCCGGTCGACAACATTCTCTCTGCTTTTCTGTGTCTGGTCGGCAGTATTCTCTCTGCCTTCCTGCGCCCGATCGGCAGCGTTCTTTCTGCTTTCCTGTGCCCGGTCGGCAGTATTCTCTCTGCTTTACTGAGTCCGGTCGGCAGGTTTTTCTCTGCGTTGCTGTGGAGAGTCTGGAGGATAGTCACATCTAAGATCTCTCGGGT
>R14__coassemble_445_pt1 | contig 29453 bp, 18 predicted proteins | sample R14__metabat2_high_PE_030 | metagenome-assembled genome bin R14 | reverse complement strand
CATTCGAATTTTTGTTGGGGGCTTCAAAGCATGTAAAAAAGTGTCCACACTTCCCAGGAGGGAAGTGCGCCCATTTTTCACCTGCTTTAATCCCCTATATCATAAAAGTACATAGCATCCATATAGTAGCCGGTAAAAGCCTTGTGGGTGGACAGTTCAACATATTCCACCTTTTCCTGCAAAGCTTCCAGGTCTTCTCTGGCCTGTTCGGACAATACGGCGGAAACGGCGCCTTCGCCGGCAGCATTTCCCACAGCCTCTGTCACCGGCAGCAATTTCTCCGGAATGAGGCCGATCTTTGCAGCGCTCTCCGGCTGCAGGAAGGAGCCGAAGCCTCCCGCCAGAACCAGCCGGGTGATGTCATCCTCTGACAGACCTGCCTCCTCCAGCATGACCTGAACGCCGGCAGCGATAGCTGCCTTGGCCAACTGAAGCTTACGGACATCCCCCTGAGTGATCTTCACGCTGTCTGTCAGCAGGAAGATATCTCCGTCATCATCCTCATCCATGCAGTCTGCCAGATGCTCCGGCAGGTCATCCGGATCTGCGAAAGCCCCTGTCTCATCAATGATCTCCAGCTCGATCATGCAGGCCAGAGCATCGATCAGGCCGGATCCGCAGATACCCACTGCCGGCTGATTGCCGATGGTGGAAGATCTGATCTGCTGCAGACCTGCTGCATCTTCTTCCACCCATACTTTTGAGATAGCCCCTTCCTGGGCCGGCATACCCATGGAGATCTCCGCACCTTCAAAAGCAGGACCTGCTGCCGTGGCGCAGCTGATGATTCGGTCCCGATTGCCCAGGGTCATCTCTCCATTGGTGCCGATATCCAGCAGAAGGGTCTGACCCTCTGCCTTCTGCATCTGTACAGAGATCATATCTGCCGTGATATCGCCGCCCACATAGCCGGCAATGGCCGGTATCATATAGACCTCACCTTTGCCTTCCGGGCCGAAATGCAGCCCCAGATCTGCCGCTCTGTGCAGGGTGCCAAAGAGACTCTCCGGGGTAAAGGGAGCCACACCGATGCCATCCGGTTTCAGGCCGGCAAAGATGTGCTCCATGGTGGTATTTCCGGCAACTGCCATGGCAGTGATCTCTTCTCTCCGGATCCCGGCTTTCCCGCACAGGTCTCCGATCATGCCATCGATCTGTCCTGTGATGGCATCCTGCAGCTGCTGTCGTTTGCCGGCTATACAGGCTGAGATCCTGGCGATCACATCACCACCGAAAGCCTTCTGGGCATTGGTTGCGGATACTGTTGCCAGTCTCTCTCCGGTGCTTCTGCGCAGCAGATGGCATACCACAGTGGTGGTACCGATGTCGCAGGCCAGAGCATAGTTCTCTCCCCCATCTGTGGGATAGAGATGACAGGTTCCGGCCTCTGCAATGACCACATCTCCGCCGGCTGCGATCCAGACCTCCATGTCTGTTTCCGCCTTTGTCTGGCAGGACAGGACGGACTCTCTGGCTGCGCCTTTGCTCCGGCAGATGTCCACCAGACATTTCCGGCAGGTGCCCTTGCCGCCGCAGGGACTTTCCGGACCGGAAAGCTGCAGCTCCTGAAAGACCTCCAGCAGGGTCTGACCTGCCTGGGGCGTATATTCTATGGTTTCTGTTCTGTAGTAAATCTTCATTCGGATCCTCCATCCTGTCCGATCCAATATATCTCTGCCATGACGGGAATCATAAATGTCTTTTCGAAAACATTTCCCAAGGCTCTGAAAAGATGTTTTCGATCAGTATCACACGACAATCCCCGCGCCAGCGACTCCTTCTAAAACAGGCAAGGGTGTGGCGATGCATCAGAGTCTTTCTATATCCTTATCGTGACGGGAATCGTAAATGTCTTTTCAGAGACATTTTCTAAGGCTCTGAAAAGATGTTTTCGATCCCGTCACCCATCAACCTTAAGAAAAGCTCTGCTGTGGGAGGTTTTCAATCAAAACAAAACACACCCTACAAATGCTATGGTCAGCTTCCCATGATTATAAGGCCGCCCGGCCTGCTCGCACACCTTGCTGACCCACAACCCATAAGCCTCCATGGAGGCATACATCTTCTCCGGGAATCTGCAGGGGGCATCCGGATAGGTACATTTCTTGCAGATCCTGCAGGTGCCGGCCGCCATGGGCAGGCAGTCCACCCCCTGGCCCCGGAGCCATTCCGTCAGTTCCGCAAAGCGGGTCTTCTGCAGATCCTCTGTATCCATCATGGTCTCACCGTCAAACTCATCCTCCATGTGCCCCACAGACTGGACCAGGACACCCTGGGTGAAGGCCGATGCCTTCTCTGCCGCTTCCTCGATCGTACCACAGGCAGGGGGGCAGCTCCAGGATTTGCCGTAAACACGGCACCTGCCGCTCTTGCACATATCCCGCACTTCCGGCATGAACTGCAGGGCCGGTACATTGACGACGCCGATATCCTCAAAACCGATCTCCCGGGCTTTCTCCAGCACTTTTTCTATCTGCATACAACTTCTCCCTCCACTCATCCTGCCAGTCGCTTCCCCTGATGCAATTACAGCATCCACTCACACTCCGATCTTTCTGTGCAGGCGTCGAAAACAAATTCCGCAGGATATTCGAATTTTGATCCGCCTGACGAAAACGAATCATAGTCAGGCGTCACGATCACAAAATATAGTACGCAGGAAACGCATCATAAAATTGTGGCGGCTCCTGCACCATGAAAGTCTTTTACTTTCCCGGACTTCCGTACACAACAGCCCGCACCACTGATCCCAGGAACAGGCTGCCGCCATAGGCCACGGTATTTCTGACTTCCTCCGCTACGGACCTTTCTGTGATCTTTACAGCGCCACGGGCAAAGGCTTTTTCCTCTGCCTTCTGCAGGGCGTAGACCTTGGCATAGGCCACAGCCTCCTCCCGCTCCGCGAAGCGTTTTTCTCCTTCATCGTCAAAGACAAGGAAATCTCCGGAATTCTCTTTCATTTCCGCGTTCTGCTCCGGAACATTCTGATTCGAAGCATTCCTGTCCAAAGTATCCTGATTCGAAGTATTCCTGTCCGATGTATCCTGATCCGAAGTATTCCTGTCCAATGTATCCTGATCCGAAATATTCCGGTCCGCAGTCTCCTCTGTCGCCGTCACTTCTGTGCTGTCAGCTTCCCGGTAGCGCACCTGCACCTCGCTGGTATACTCTGCCCGGATCTGTCCGATCAGAGCTCCCAGGGCATTGGTCACGGCGGCCGCCTCCGGGATCACACATTCCGCGCCGAAGATTTCGGCCACCCGGGGCAGAAACACATGAATGGGAGCGCCTACCCCTACAAAGGCTGCCGGAGAAACAAAGCTGGTCTGCAGAAGTTCCTCAGGGTCAGGCCGCTGGCCCTGCAGCTGCCGGCATCTCCGCTCATAGAAATCCTCTGCCCAGAGTTCCGTCTCCGGTCCATAGGCAAAGCTTTTCTTTTTTCGGAAATATGCGCCGCAGATGATACGGAAAATATTTTTGTACAGTTTCTTTACCACCAGTTCATAGACCAGGTCCGGCAGTTCCCCTGCTTCCTTCTGCATGCTGCGGGCCAGAAATTCCACTGCCAGCTCCGCTGCTTCCTTATCATACAGGGTAAAATCCCCCTTGATGCACATCATATCCGTGGGGGTCAGACCGCTGCGGATCAGGATCCCTTCCTGCTCCAGACGGTCCAGCTTCATGGCATAAAGATCCGCATCCACCGCTTCCGCCAGTTCCGGCAGCATCAGGGGACCGTTCTGCAGGGCTCTGCAGACCTGCCGTTCAAAGCTGCTGTACCTGGGATCTTCTGAAATATCCTTCTGCAGCAGCAGAAAGGTATAAAGAGGCTTGGTATGTCCCCATTCATAGTCCTGTAAAAGGCGACGCAGCTTTTCCCTGACCTCTCCATGATGGGAAGCCAGTACACTGAGGGCCATGACTCTGCGGTTGGAAAGGCTCAGTTCACAGGAAAAAGGTTCCAGGCAGACCTCACTGTCACCTCCAAGGCCAAAGGTATCAATAAAAAGACCTTTGACAAAGGTACGCCAGCTGCCGATGCTGATACCATTTTCCGCATAGACCGGCAATCCGCCCCGGATCAGAGCAATGTCTGTGGTGGTGCCACCCATGTCAATGACGATGGCCTTCTGCCGCTGTCCCACTGTATTTCCGCCTTTGACGGAGGCCGCAGGACCACAGAGCAGGGTCTCCACCGGATGCTTTCCGGCATACTCCTCACTCATCATGGTGCCATCGCTGCGCATGATCAGAATGGGCAGATTCAGCTGCCGTTCTGCCAGCACCTTTCTGACAGCCCGCAGGAAATCTGCGATAACGGGCAGCAGCTTGGCATTGAGATAGGCGCTGGCTCCCCGCTGGATCACATTCCTGTCCTGAAAAAGCTCATAGGCGCAAACGATGGGTACATCACTCATGGACCGCACCATTTCTGCTGCCTTTTTCTCAAAAGCGCCGTGATTTTCTTCCGGGTGCATCTGGGCAATGGCTACACTGTCATAGAAAGGAAGGTCCCTGCGCAGTTCCACCTCCAGTTTTTCCCAGTCCGGCTCCTGACCCCGCTTGAGGTCTCCATCGTGAAAACTGATGAAATCACAGCTTTCAAAACCATAACTTCTGTACTCCTTGCGGACCACCTTCTCTCTGGCCCCCAGGAAGATCAGCTTGACTCTGCCTCCCTTGTTCTCCACGCAGGCATTGGTAGCCAGAGTTGTGGATAATGCCAAATAGGAAGACTGCCGCAGCAGCCTTCCCGGAATCTTGTCAATGGATGCCCCTATGCCGATCTCCAGTTTTTCATGGGTGGTCTCGGATTTGGCGGACGCCAGGATCTTCTGCGTTCCGAAATCATATACCACCGCATCCGTACAGGTCCCGCCTGTATCGATACCGATCGCGATCATAGCTGCTTTCTCCTTTTTGTCTATCAGAATCTTATGCGTAGAAATCGTCTACTGCCTTGAAGAAGGAACGGATGTTATCCCAGGGACTCATGGGCGGGATATCGCAGCCGGAGGAGATGACGAAGTTGGGATACTTGCAGCACTTCTCCATCACATCCTTTGTGCTGGCGTATACACTCTCCGGTGTACCGTTTCTGAACTCACTGGCGGGATCCACATTGCCCATGGCGATCAGATCTGCCGGCATCTTCTCCATCAGCTCAGCCATATCGATGGCATTGCCGAAATGATACATGTAGCAACCGTTGTTTACGATGGAATCCAGTGTCTTGACAGCACTGTTGCCGCAGTTGTGGTAAACAATGATGAACTCGTCATCCTGTACAGCATCCACGATCTGCTTTACATAGTCACCGGAGAATTCCTGTGCCAGACCAGGAGAAAGCAGACCTGCCAGAGGCTCGGCCATAACGATGCCGTTTGCGCCGACCTTCTTGTACTCCAGCATATACTTGATCAGGAAATCTGTTGCCTTCTGCAGAACAGTGTGCACCATCTCCGGCTCCTCATAGGTCAGGATCAGGGCTTCGGATACATCCAGCAGTCTGCCTGCCAGGGAGAAGGGACCGATGACGCCGGCCAGTACCGGTCTGTCTGTGATCAGCTGGCATGCCTTTTCGATGGCATCAATGTAGATCTGGGTACGGCCTGCGCCGATCTCCGGAACCTCCAGCTCATCTGCCTGATCCTCATCCTCTACCAGAGCGCCGATAACGGTGGGAACCTCATCGTCAGATACGCGGATGGTGGAACCGAAAGCCTCTGCCTCCAGAGACAGGTCCATCAGGCTGACGGATGCGCCTGTGTCAAAGTTGTCAGCGATGATCTTCATACCTTCTGCCTGCTTGTCAGCGCTGCTGATCAGGTCGGCTACTGTAATGCCCATCTGCTGAATGGAAGGGAAGGAAAGCACTGGAAATGCCTTCTTCTTGTCGCTTGCGATCGTATCCTGTACCCACTGCTTCATATTCATCTTCATTATAATATCCTCCTGCTTTTTTAAATCGTATTTGTAGACTCAGCCGTTTTTGTTTCGTTCTTAACTGTGTCCTATCATACACGCAGAAGCAGGTCTTTGTTATAAATTATTTTACTAAATCATGATTTTTTTGATTTATTTTTCTACTTATCTTCTATGTTTTTCCAAAATATGTTATGATTTCATCAAAAGCAAGGGAGTCCTGCGATCCGGCCGGCAATCCTGTGACAGAACCGGACAATTCAGGTATAGAAGGAGTTTTCTCTTTATCACAGCGACACCAAAAAGTGGCAAAGTCCCACCTTTACTGCGTGTCCCGGATGTCGCAGAAGCCGATACCTTATTGTCCCAATGCCGGAATCTCATTGTTCCAGGGCAAAGAATTGCCGGGAAGGGACAGGGATTTTACCCTCAAAACAGGATACTCCGTCAGCTGCAGTTCCAAAATATCACTTTTTTTACTTTCGCAGCAAACAGGATACCACCCCGGAAGAAAGATCTGCTTTTCCAATGAGCCACCCGCCTTCCACAGTTTCCGATTCACACACAGTTTTTTATAAGTATACAGATTTCTACTTTCAATCACAATGAGCGAACAGATTTTTACCTTCATAGAAAAAGACCAGCTGGTCTCCATGTTGAAAGCTTTTCACACAGCTACCGGCCTGACCACTTATCTGATGAGTGCCAAGGGGGATATCCTGCTGCAGTTCGGCGCCACCTATGCCTACTGCAACAGGATCATTTCCCATATCTCTGAGACCAACTGCAACAACATCCGCATCCGGGCCGGCCAGTATGCCATGCAGACAGGGGAGACCTACATTTTCTCCTGTCACGCCAACCTCAATCATATTTCCTTCCCCCTCATTCACAATGAGACCCTGCTGGGCACGGTCCAGGTGGGGCCCTTCCTCATGAATGAACCGGATTCCTATCTGATGCTGGACATCGGAGAACGCTACAAGGAATTCTCCATGCGGGATCTCATGCTGCTCTATGACGAAGCTTCCGAGATCCCCCAGGTAGCCCCGGGCAAGGTCTCCCAGCTCAGTCAGCTGCTCTACTACCTTATGTCCAGCCTGATCACGGACTCCAAGGACCGCTTCATCATCAATCGCAAGAAAATGGTCCAGCAGGCAAAGATCAATGAGTCCATTCAGATGTACAAGACAGCAGAGAGCATCCCGGATCAGGCCTATCCCATGCATGCGGAGCACCTTCTGCTGACCAGACTGAAAGAAGGCAACCGCAGCGGTGCCGCGGAAGCCCTCAATGAACTGCTGGCTTTTTACCATATGATGTATGGGGGAAATCTCTCCCTGATCCGCAACCGGGTGATCGAGCTGGCCGCCCTGATGTCCCACACCGCTCTGGAGCGGGGGGCCTATCCCCGGACAGTATTTGCCCTCAGCGACCAGCTGATGCAGAATGCCTCCATCGCCATGACCATCGATGAGCTGACATACAGTCTGGAGGAACTGCTGGAGAGTCTGGCCGACTGCACCATGCCCCTGGGTTCAGACAACAACAAGATCGCCCAGCGGACCATGGATTATGTACTGAAAAATTTTGCCTATCCCTGCACCCTGCAGGATGCGGCAAAGGAGCTGGGGCTCAACGCTTCCTACCTCTCCCGGGTCTTTCGTCAGTCCACCGGACAGACTTTCAAGGAATATGTCACCTATGTCCGCATGGAGGAGGCCAAACGTCTGCTGCTGAACACGGATTATCCCATTCTGGATATCGCCATTTCCGTAGGTTTTGACAATGCGGCCTATTTTGCTCAGGTTTTCCGCAAGCATACCGGCCTGACGCCCCTGCAGTACAGGAAATAAGAAGAAGAGGCATGCCCCGGTCTTCTCATCCGGAACATGCCTCTTCCTGTCTTTTTCTTACTGTATATTACTTTCTCAGAACTGCCTCTGCTGCATCTGCTGCGGAAGCTGCGTCTGTGGTGTAGATATCTGCACCGATGCTGTCGCAGAAGTCCTGGTTTACCGGAGCGCCGCCTACCATGATGGTGACTTTGTCACGGATACCAGCTTCTTCAAAAGCCTTGATGACTTCTTCCATCACCGGCATGGTGGTGGTCAGAAGAGCGGACAGACATACGATCTGCAGATCATTTTCAATGACGCAATCCACAAACTTCTGGGGCTCTACGTCTACGCCAAGGTCGATCATCTCGATGCCCTTGCCTTCCAGCATCATACGAACCAGGTTCTTGCCGATGTCATGCATGTCGCCCTTTACGGTACCGATACATGCCTTGCCAAGAGGCTCTGCGCCTGCCTGCGCCATCAGAGGCTTCAGCAGTGCTGTGCCGGCGTTCATGGCTCTTGCTGCAACCAGAACTTCGGGAACGAAGACTTCGTCATTTTTGAACTTCTCACCGATGATGTTCATGCCGGGCATCAGACCGTCCTGCAGGATGGTTGTTGCATCCATACCCTCGTCGATAGCCTGCTGCACCAGTTTTGTTACTTCTTTTCTCTTGCCACGCTGCAGTGCACTGGAGATATCATCTAATAATGCCATTTTTCTTTCCTCCTGATAAAGTTAAATTTCCTGCCACAGTCCTTTAACTGCTACCATGGTAACATCCTCTGCGCCCTTTGGGAATCGCCAAAGTCGCAACATCTTTTGCACAGAACGCAACAATCCGGCCGGTTTTGTTGACCTTCATGCACAATATTCCTATAATAATAGCAGGCGTTTACTGCACATTTACCTCTGTTTTTCGCAGCAAAGGTCCGACAAATGCAATTCTGATGGTTTGGAGATGATTACTATGGAAAAGTAGTCAGTAAGCTTATCTGAACAGCATGCAAAAGGAAAGTGGATTTCCACCTGCAACAAACAAAATGATTTATGAAAGGGATTTTCTCATGAATGATCAGGAATTACAGTGTTTTCTGGCCGCTGCAAAGCATCTCAGTTTTTCCGATGCGGCAGCCCATATGTTTCTCTCCCCCTCTGCTTTCAGCCGCAATATCGCCAAACTGGAGAAAGAGCTGCAGCTGACACTTTTTGAGCGTGACACCAAAAATGTCTCTCTGACAGCCGCCGGTTTCTTTCTGAACCAGCAGCTGTCCCAGCTCTATACAGATTTTCTGCTCTGCATACAGAAAGCCCAGATGCTGCAGATGGGGCTGTCCGGCCAGCTGCGGCTGGGCATACCCGCAGGGCACACCATGGATCCGCATTTCCAGCAGATCCTCCGCACCTTTGAAAGAGCCAGCATGGATTTCCATATTGTCCTGCAGCGGCCTGCCTGCTATGAACTGACCAACCGGCTGCTGCAGAAATCCTTTGACGGTATCCTGACAACAGCTGCCCAGGTGGAGGCCCACCGGGAGCTTTCCTGCTTCCCGCTGGCAGCTGCATCTCTTCAGCTGCTGCTGCCCTTCCTGCATCCTCTGGCGGAAAAAGAGGATCTGCAGCCGGAGGATCTGCAGAAGGAAACCATCCTGCTGCCTTCCCAGCTGTATCCACAAACTGTCATCGGACAGATTACGGACTACCTGACACAGTATGGGCTCCAATGCAAGCATTGCGAAGCGGAAACGCCTGACCAGCTGCTGCTCCTGCTGGAATCCGGTCAGGGGCTGCTGCTCTGCCACGGGCAGAATCTGCTCTGTTCCTCGCCTTCCGTTGTGGCCAGGACCCTGCCCGGTCTTCCGGAGATCCCCATGGTCTTCGCCTGGCGGACAGACAATACGAATCCGGCCCTGCTGCGCCTGCTGGATTACCTGCGGACAGCGGAATAACTCTTCCATAAGTGACAAACAAAAGCAGCACTGCAGGTTTCCTTCCACCAGCGATTGTTTCCCTGCTAGTCTCCCGGGAAAGCATCAGGCCTCACTACCAGTCCCCCGCACCGGCGACCGCTTCTGAAACGGGCCTGGGTTTGGTGAAACAGCAGAACCTTTCCACAGCCTCGTCATATCGGGAGGCGAAAATGTCTTTTGGGAAACATTTTTAAGGTTCCGAAAAGATGTTTTCGCTCCCCGGCCATTGACGTTCTGCAGAAAGGTTCTGATGTGGGAAGTTTCCATTAATTTTTATACATTATGCATTCCAAGCGTCAGCGATACATTCCTTCATGATCTCCACGCAGCGTTTTGCCTTCTGCTCGTTGTTGTGCAGGGTGTAGACGTCACGGATGGTGATCTCCAGCTTGCAATCCTTTGCTGCCTTCAGAGTTGTCATGATGTGCTCTCTCCATGCCTCCTCATCAAAGACCTCGTTGACACCCAGGAAGTTGGGTGACGGCTTTCTGTGGTAAATAGTCTTCTGCTTGGACAGGACCTCACCCATGTACTCCTCATTTGTCCAGGGAGAAATGGATGCCTTCCGCAGATTCTTCAGCTGGCTCAGGCAGGGCCACAGACGCTCCAGAGGATCGCAGCAGCCGAAGGATACCAGGCCAAAGCTCTCACATACCTTCTTATAGGGCTCCCACATCAGCTCTTCGAACATGGCGGGATTTACATTCAGAGTCTCCTGAGAATCCATGTGCAGCCACAGGTCGCTCAGATCCACGGGACCGGAGGAAGGCAGCTCATCTGTCAGGCAGATGGAGCCCTGGTTCAGCTCTTCATATCCGGCTGTAGGCAGCAGCAGTCCTCTGTCCTTCCAGCTTCTGAAGAATTTCAGATAATCATCTGCCAGCTTGTCCAGAACCTCTGTGATCTCATCCGGATAATCATACAGTGCCAGGCAGAAGTTTTCCATACCCATGACCTTTACCAGGTCCTGGGTCAGCCATACGGTGTGGGACTTGTTGACCATCTTTACGGGAAGGATATCACCGAAAGCATCCTCTGCGGCATCCTTGTACTCGTTGGTCTGATCCAGCAGGATCTGGAAATCGGAATCCTGGAACTTGTCCATCTCTTCGCCCAGTTCCTCTACCTGCTCCTCGATATGATATGCAACACCCTCTGCATCATCGCCATGGTCCAGATTCAGGTTGAAGCCCCAGGGCTTCATGGACAGATCATACCATACGCCAAAATAAGGTGCTGTTACCTTGTCATCGTCCAGTACTTCCTGATTGTAGAAGTTCTGCATCAGACGCTTCTCGATTCTTCTTGCCAGAGGATCCTCACACTGCATCCGGGGTACAATGACCTCCTGCATGAAGTTGTCGATCTCCAGATGGATCATGGGACGCTGTCCGCGGCAGGCATTGTGCTCGATCCATTCTTTGCTCTTTCTGATATTTTTCTCGCTGTTTGCAATCTCCAGCTGCTTATTTGCCAGTTCTCTCAGACGTGCTTTCTCTTTTGCAGAAATCATATTCTCTTTCCCTCTCTTCTTTTTCTGGGGGTGATGCTGAAGCGCTCCGACGGATCATCTTCAGCATCGTCGTTAAGATTTACATTTGCGTTAAGACTGTGGCTTTGTCTGACTCTATTATGCCCCATTGGCGGGCCGGATACCAAACACGGGTTTAGCGTAATTTATACAAAAATGCTCATTTACCCTGAAAATCGCAGGGAAATTCCGCAATCCCCCCTCTCCTCATTTTTCCCTTGTTGGATCTCCCCGCATCATATAAAATATTGCTTCAGGGGGACAGCTACATGGCGCCCTGTGTTCCGGGAATTGCAGCAATGTTGTTTTTTGCAGAGCCTGCTCTACACCCGGATGAAATTCAAAAAAATGAAGATGAGGTATCGCATATGCTGCTGATCAAGAACGGACGGGTCGTGGACCCGGTAACAAATACAGACCGTATCCTGGATGTGCTGGTGGAGGACCGGCTGATCACGGAAGTAAAGGAATCCATCGATCCGGATACACTGACCCCCGCAGAGGGAGACTCTCTGCAGATCATTGACGCCGCAGGACTGGTGGTGGCTCCCGGCCTGGTGGATGCCCATGTGCATTTCCGGGATCCCGGACAGACCTACAAGGAGGATCTGGAGTCAGGCGCTGCCGCTGCCGCAAGAGGCGGTGTCACCATGGTCATGCTCATGGCCAATACCAAGCCGGTAGTAGATACGCCGGAGACCCTGCAGTATGTACTGGAGAAAGGATCCCGGACAGGCATCCATATCCTGCAGACCTCTGCCATTACCAAAGGGCTCGGCAGCAAAGAACTTGTAAATATGGAGGAAATGGCAGAGGCCGGCGCAGCCGGCTTTACGGATGACGGCATCCCCATTCTGGAGGAAAAGGTCCTGCTGGAAGCCATGCAGAGAGCAGAGGCCCTGGACCTGCCCGTCAGCCTCCATGAGGAGGATCCCCTGTTCATCGCCCAGCCCGGTGTCAACATGGGCCGGATCTCGGAACAGCTGCATTACGGCGGCGCCTCCCGCACTGCGGAGGATGTCATGGTGGCCAGAGACACCATACTGGCCCTGCACACAGGCGCTTCCGTCTGCATCCAGCACATCAGCTCCGCCAACTCCGTGGAACTGATCCGTACCGCCAGAAGGCTGGGCGCTGATGTCCATGCGGAAGCCACGCCCCATCATTTTACGCTGACAGAGGATGCTGTGCTGACCTACGGGACCCTGGCCCGCATGAATCCCCCTCTGCGGACAGAGGCAGACCGGCTGGCCATCATTGAAGGACTGAAGGACGGCACTATCGATATGATCGTCACCGACCACGCGCCCCATGCAGAGGAGGAAAAAGCCCGTCCTCTGGCCCAGGCGCCTTCCGGCATCACCGGCATCGAGACTTCCCTGGCCCTGAGCATCCGGTCCCTGGTGCAGCCCGGTCACATTTCCCTCATGAAGCTGATCGAGCTCATGAGTACCAATCCGGCTGTCTTTTACCGGCTGACCCCCGGCAGCATCAGTTTCGGCAAAGTGGCGGATCTGGTGATCTTCGGGGAAAATGAGACCTGGACCGTGGACAGTTTCGCTTCCAAAGCCTCCAACAGTCCCTTTAAGGGCTGGGAATTGCCGGGCCGGATCCATTACACCATCTGCAGAGGAGAGATCGTCTACCAGGCCTGACCGGGAACCGTCTGGCTCATCGATCTTCCTCCTTCAAAGGTCAGTTAAAGATCCTGTTCAGTTTTCATGGATCCCCAGGATCCGCTCCGCTGCCTCCACCTGCTCCGCAGAGGGCGGTGATACGCCTTCCAGAGAATAGGGAAGGTTCAGATTTTCCCATTTATACAGACCCAGGGTATGGTAGGGAAGGATCTCCACCTTTCTGACGGTCTGCAGGCTGTCCAGAAAAGCCTTCAGATCCTTCAGACCCTCCGGCGCGTCTGTCAGCCCCGGCACCAGCACGTGACGGATCCACAGGTCCTTGCCATGAGCGGAAAGATATTCTGCCATGGCAAGGATATTCCGGTTGCTGTGACCGGTCAGACTGCGGTGCTTTTCCTCATCCATTTCCTTGATATCCAGAAGAAACAGATCCGTCAGTTCCATCAAGGGCTGAAACAGCTCCAGGAAATCCCCTTCCTGCCGGAAGGGCTGCCCGCTGGTGTCGATGGCTGTGTGCACCCCCTTCTGCTTTGCCAGCCGGAAAAATTCCGTCACGAATTCCATCTGCAGCAGGGCTTCCCCGCCGCTGACCGTGATCCCGCCATTGTCCCTCCAGTAGGGTTTGAAGCGGTACACCTTGCGAAAAAGTTCTTCCGGCGTCCATTCCTGCCCGCCCTCAGACAGCCAGGTATCCGGATTGTGGCAGTAGCGGCAGCGCATCCGGCAGCCCTGCAGAAAGATCACGCAGCGCACACCGGGTCCGTCCACCAGCCCAAAGGTCTCCAGGGAATGCACTCTTCCGCTGATCGCTGCCATGGGTTACAGTACCTTGTGGCAGGTACGGGCAATGACATCCAGCTGCTGCTTCTTTGTCAGGGAAATGAACTTCACTGCATAGCCGGAAACACGGATGGTGAAATTCTGATACTCCTCTTTTTCCGGATGCTCCATGGCATCGATCAGCTTCTCTGTACCAAACACATTGACATTGAGATGATGAGCACCCTGCTCAAAGTAGCCATCCAGGATCTGTACCAGGTTGGTCTTGCGCTCCTGCAGATCATGGCCCAGGGCATCCGGATGAATGGTCTGGGTATTGGAAATGCCGTCCAGGGCCCAGTGATAGGGCAGCTTGGCTACGGAATTCAGAGAGGCCAGCAGACCATTCTGCTCCGCGCCGTAAGTGGGGGATGCGCCGGGTGAGAAGGGGGTAAAGGCTGCTCTGCCATCCGGTGTTGCTCCTGTTGCCTCACCGTAAACCACATTGGAAGTAATGGTCAGGATAGAGGTACTGGGCTCGGAATCCCGGTAGGTATGGCGACGGCGGATCTTGTCATAGAAGTTTCTCAGTACCCATACGCCGAGCTCATCGGCACGGTCATCATCATTGCCGTAACGTGGATAATCGCCCTCGATCTCAAAACCTGTGGTGATGCCCTCTTCGTCACGCAGGATCTTTACCTTTGCATACTTAATGGCGCTCAGAGAATCCACTACATTGGAGAAACCGGCGATACCGGTAGCAAAGGACCGGCGGCAGTCGGAATTGATCAAAGCCATCTGGGCTGCCTCATAGTAATACTTGTCATGCATATAATGGATCAGGTTCAGCACATTGACATAGGTATCTGCCAGCCAGTCCATCCAGAAATCAAATTTCTCAATGACTTCATCATAATCCGCATATTCGGAAGTGATGCGCTCCATCTTGGGACCACACTGGATCCTGTGCTTCTCATCGAAACCGCCATTGAAGGCATAGAGCAGGGTCTTGGCCAGATTTGCTCTTGCACCAAAGAGCTGGATCTCCTTGCCGGTCTCTGTAGCGGAAACGCAGCAGCAGATGGCGTAATCATCTCCCCACTCCGGCTTCATGACATCATCATTCTCATACTGGATCGCGGAGGTATTGACAGAGATCTTGGCCGCATATTCCTTGAAGGCCTTGCTGAGTCTGGGGCTGTAGAGGACAGTCAGGTTGGGCTCCGGGCTGGGACCCATATTTTCCAGGGTATGCAGGAAACGGAAGTCCGTCTTTGTGACCATGCTTCTACCGTCCAGGCCGGTGCCGGCCAGGTCCACAGTTACCCAGGAGGGATCGCCGGAGAAGAGCTGATTGTAGGCCGGGATACGGGCATATTTTACCATACGGAACTTCATGGTCAGGTGATCGATCAGCTCCTGGGCCTGAGACTCAGTGAGGATCCCCTTATCCAGGTCACGCTGAATATAGATATCCAGGAAGGTGGAGACACGTCCCACGGACATAGCAGCACCGTTCTGGGTCTTAATGGCTGCCAGATAGCCGAAATACATCCACTGAATGGCTTCCTTTGCATTGGTGGCCGGCAGAGAAATGTCATAGCCATAGATCTTCGCCATTTCCTTCATTTCCTTCAGGGCCGTGATCTGCTTTGCGATCTCTTCCCGCATACGGATCACATCATCATACATATTTCCGCAGCCGCAGATATAATGTTCTACTTCCTTGGCGTGGATCAGACGGTCGATGCCGTAGAGAGCAACTCTTCGATAATCGCCCACAATACGACCTCTGCCATAAGTATCCGGCAGGCCGGTCACCACATGGGTCTTGCGGGCCAGCAGCATTTCCGGTGTATAGGAAGCAAATACTGCGTCATTATGCGTAGTAACATATTTCTGGAAGATCTCCTTCAGCTCCGGATTGATCTCATAGCCATACTGCTCTGCTGCCTGAGTAGCGGTACGGATACCGCCATAGGGCATGAAAGCTCTCTTCAGAGGTTTATCTGTCTGCAGGCCTACGATCTGCTCCAGGTCCTTCAGATCTTCATCAATATAGCCGGGGCCATAGGCTGTCATGCCTGCTACCACTTCTGTCTCACATTCCAGTACGCCGCCCTTGTCATGCTCCTCTTTCTGCAGCTTCTGCAGAGCATTCCAAAGCTGATTGGTAGCTTCTGTAGGATCTGCCAGAAATGCTTCATCACCGTCATAAGGCTGATAGTTCTTCTGTACGAAATCACGCACATTGATCTCTTCCTTCCAGATCCTTCCTTCAAATCCGTCCCAACCGGGCAGTTCCTGGCTGCCCCAGGGCTTCATCACTGTCATGGCCATAAATTCTTCCTCCTAACATGAATCTTTTTCTGTTTATTAGTTAGGTTTCTCTAACCTTCACGGACGAATTATAGCATGGATTTTCCCGTTAATCACTATGTTTTTCAATGTTTTTCATAAAAAACATTTCTTCTTTGGTTTTATTATTCTAACCAATTTTTCAAACTGTCGCTCTTCTGAAGAATCCATCCCCCAGTTCCGCATCTCTCTCCCTGCGAACCGGGAGCATTTTCATCCGCATCGTTTCTCAGGCCATCCGAAGACTTTTATGATCCCTGGTATCATAAATTTTCACCCAAATCACCTGCCATCGTAAAGTACTGTATGCTATACTGTCTGCAGGCAGATACAATGAGATTTTAAAGTCTGATAACCTGCCGCATCCTGACCTGTTTCAGGATCTGTCGATCGCGTAAAGGAATTGCTGTGCAGCCTCATGCTTTACAAAGAGCAGCGATGTAAAAGTTTTCGCTAAAGTATAAAATACAGGCCGCAAAATTCTTAAGAGATCCCGCTGCCATATCAGAAAGGACCGAAATCTATGACCGAATTCAAAAAGACTATATGTCCCTACGACTGTCCCGCCTTCTGCGGCCTGCTGGCCGAAACAGACGGCAAAAAGATCTATAGCGTCAAAGGGGACCCGGACCATCCTCTCTTCCACGGTCTGATCTGCAACAAGATGCAGCACTATGAAAGAGCCATCAATTCCCCTCACCGTCTGCTGACGCCCCTGAAGCGCTGCGGCAGGAAGGGCGCCGGTGCATTTGTTCCCGTTTCCTGGGACCAGGCTGTGACGGAGATCACAGACAAATGGAAGCAGATCCTGGCGGAAGATGGGCCGGACGCTTTCCTGGGCCTGTCCTCCTCCGGTACCCAGGCCATTATTCAGAAAAATATCGTGGATGGATTCTTTCACAAGATCGGCGGCCGCCGCATGACCATGACCCTCTGCGACGGCGCCAGGGCAGGCGCACTGGCCTCCACCGTAGGCGGCGGCGGAAATTTCTGTATGTCAGAACTGACTGGAAGTGATTACTTTATCGTCTGGGGCTGCAATCTGAAAAATACCAGGATCCATGCCCTTTCCATGCTGCAGGCGTATCGCAAAAAAGGCGCGAAGGCTGTCCTGGTGGAGGTATGCGGTCTGGACAATGCCGCCTACTGCGATGAGACCCTGCTGGTCCGTCCCGGCTCTGACGGTGCTCTGGCTCTGGCCATGATGCATGTCCTTGCCGAAGAAGGAATGACAGATGATGCCTATATGCGGGAGTTTGCGGTGGGATACGAAGAATTCAAGGCCACATTACCGGCCTATACACCGGAATGGGCTGCGGAAAAGACCGGCCTGCCTGCGGAGACCATTGTGAAACTGGCCCGGGAATTCGGCCGGGCAAAAGCGCCTTCCATCATTGCCGGCGCAGGATTGACCAGACGGGGCAACGGCGGCATGAACGGCCGTCTGATCGTGATCCTCTCTGCCATCACCGGCGCCTGGAAGTCCGGCGGCGGTCTGGTCTTCGGCAATCCCAAGGACGGTTCCGGGGTGGACAAGAGCCTGATCTTCCGGCCGGACCTGCGGACCCATCATGGTCTTGGTGCCAATATCAATCTTCTGTCCCAGGCTCTTTCTGCAGAGCAGGAGGTGCCGGTCAAAGCCTTCTATCTCTCCGGCGGCAATCCCGTAAATGCCGTCCACGACCAGAAAAATATGATCCGTTCTCTGGAGCGGGAAGACCTCTTTACCGTGGTCCATGAGCAGCACATGACAGACACGGCCCGCTATGCGGACTATGTCCTGCCGGCAGCATTTTCCACGGAATATTCCGACTGCTATTCCGCTTTCGGTTACAGCACCTTCGGTGTTGCCTACAAGATCAGTGAGGCGCCGGGAGAAGCCAAAAGCAACTGGGATACCATCTGTCTGCTGGCCCGCGCCATGGGCTTCCCGGAGGAGCACTGGAAGATGACGGCCGAAGAGATGCTGGAGCTGCTGCTGTCCCATCCCCAGGAACCCCTGTGCCGGGTCAGCGCCGAAGAAATGGAGGAGCTGAAGAAGGGCGGCACCATCATGGTACCCTACAAGGACCACAGCCGTACTGCCCATCCGGATGGCAGGCTGCATATCATCGATGAGAAGGATCCCCACCCCATGCCCTGCTATCAGGAGGATTTTCCCAGTCCCTATCCTCTCAATCTGGTCTCTATTCCCGGCTTCTATTCATTGAACACGGTTTTCGCCATCCGGGATGACCTGATGGAGAAGCGGGGACCCATGCAGCTGATCCTGCACACAGAGGATGCAGCCGCAAGGAATATTAAAAACGGGGATCAGGTCATTGCCTTCAATGACATGGCAGAGGTGCCTTATGAAGCGCTGGTGACAGATCAGATCGCCAGGGGCTGCGCCGCTGTTTCCGGTGTCTATGGCACAAAAGATTCCGGGCAGGCCCTGCAGACTAATGCCCTGCACCGGGCCAGACTTTCGGATATCGGCAATGGAACCAGCATGAATGGAAACTTTATAGATGTGAGAAAAGAGAATACATGAAACTTCCCGCAGCAGAGCTTTCCATATCATAAATACGCAAAGCGAAAAAGTCTTTTCAGGGCCTTAAAAAATGTCCCTGAAAAGGCTTTTTCGCTTCTCGCCATATCAACCGTTATAAAAGCTCTGCTGCTCCGCCACTCCCGGGGCCGGTTTCCTGACAGGAGTCGCAGGGGCGAAGGAACAGAGGTAGCAAACAGCTTTCCGAAACCTGAAAAATGTCCCTGAAAAGGCTTTTTTGCTTCTCGCTTTTTCGCTTCTTATAATAGCCCGCAGGCTCTGGTGAGAAAGATAATGATAAACAGACTGAAAATAGAGATCAGGGAGGTCCAGACCACCAGCTGCCCTGCCAGCTGTCCGTCATTGTCCATGGCTTCTGCCATGATAGCGGAAGCCACAGCCACCGGCGTGCCGAAGAAGGCAATGAAGGTGGCAAACACATCCGGTCCAAACTGCAGGATGCCCATTTTGGTCAGAACGCCGGCGATCCCTACGCCCAGCAGAGGCGCAAGAAAATTTCTCCCGGCAATGCCCAGGGTCAGCTGCTTCCTGTAGCCGGCGATCCGCTGAAAATCAAACTGCCCTCCCAGTACGAAAAGAGAAAGGGGTGTCGCTGCTCTGGCCACATAGGACAATGCTGTATAGGGGAAGCTGACGGGCTCCAGCAGAGCCGCTGCTCCGGTATTGCTCAGCAGCATCTTGAGCAGAGCTGCCGCAAAACCCAGCAGAGTACCGATGATCAGGGGATTTCTGCAGATATCCTTCAGGACCTTTTTGATATCCGGCTTGGCCTTGCCATCCTTGTAAATGGTCAGGATCACCACCGCCAGCATATTGTAGATGGGAATGGAAAACAGGGCCAGGATCGCTGCCGTACGGACACCGGCATCCCCACCCATGAGTTCTGCCAGGGGCACACCGATCAGAGCAAAATTGGACCGGAAGACACACTGATGAATGACGCCTTTCTGCCTGGCATCCGGGATCAGCAGAGTCATGGCCGCACCGATCGCCAGCATGATGGCGATCAGGATCAGGCAATAGGCCAGCACATCCAGCCGGATCTCGGAAAGGCTGTTGATGTCAAACACATTTTTGAAGAGCAGGGCAGGCAGGCAGACATAGAAGACCAGCTTATTTCCCCGCTTCAGAAACTCCGGGGTAAAGAAGCCCCGGAGTTTCAGCAGATAGCCCAGCACGATCAACAGGATGATCGGCAGGATGGAATTTACAGTAAATAGCAAGATATCCAGCATTTCAAAAATTCTTACAGATCCTTCCCTGTCAGCATCTTATAAGCCTGCAGGTATTTCTCGATGGTCTTGTCCACGATCTCCTGGGGCAGCTCCCAGTCATGCTCATTGGCCTTGAGCCAGTCTCTTGCAAACTGCTTGTCAAAGGAGGGCTGGCCGTGACCGGGCTCATAGGTATCTACTGCCCAGAAGCGGGAGCTGTCCGGTGTCAGCATCTCATCGCCGATCACCAGATTGCCGTCCTCATCCAGACCGAACTCAAATTTGGTATCTGCAATGATGATACCCTTCTCCAGAGCATAATCAGCGCACTTCTTGTACAGGGCAATGGTCATGTCCCGCAGCTTTGCGGCATATTCCTCGCCCTTGCCGGGGAAGCGCTTCTCCAGATAATCGATGCTCTGCTCATAAGAAATATTCTCATCATGATCACCGATCTCAGCCTTGGTGGAGGGAGTATAAATGGGCTCCGGCAGCTTGTCTGCTTCCTGCAGACCTTCCGGCAGGGTAATGCCGCATACGGTGCCTGTCTGCTTGTAGCTCTCCCAGCCGCTTCCGGTGATATAACCGCGAACGATACACTCTACCGGCAGCATCTCCAGCTTGCGGCAGAGCATGCTGTTGCCATCGTATTTTGGCTGCTGAAAATATTCCGGCATATCCTTCACATCTACGGAGATCATGTGATTGGGAAGGATATCCTCTGTCAGGTCAAACCAGAATCTGGACATCTGGGTCAGTACCGTACCCTTCTTTGTTACTGTATTTTTCAGGATCACATCAAAGCAGCTGATCCGGTCTGTTGCTACCATGATCAGGCTGTCACCATTGTCATAGATCTCTCTTACTTTTCCTTCTTTAATAGGTTTCATCATGCATCTCCTTGTATGTGTGATTGTCAATTTCAAATGGTCGCTCGGCACTGCCGACATTTCATATGATAACTTATCTCCCTGTGGATTTCCAGACAGATTCGGCATTTTTGCTTCCAAAATTCCGCGGGGTTTTCCGGCTTTTCTCGTTACATTTGCAGATGCAGGTACAACTGCTGATCTTCACCTACAGAATCGCCGGCAGTCTTTCTGCTGAGTGTCCGCTTCCCTTCAGGCCCGTCCGATCTTCAGGAAGGCCTTGTAGCCCTTCAGGGCTTCATAAAGATCTGCCTTGCTGCTGACCTCATAAGGCGCGTGCATATTCAGCACAGCCACACCGCTGTCAATGACTTCCATGCCATAGTTGGCCATGATGTAAGCGATGGTACCGCCGCCGCCGGCATCCACCTTGCCCAGTTCCGTGATCTGGAAAGCCACATTGGCAGCATCCATACTCTGACGAATGGCACCGATATACTCCGCATTGGCATCATTGGAACCGCTCTTGCCCCGGCTGCCGGTAAATTTATTGAAGGAAATGCCCCGGCCCATCAGAGCTGCGCTCCTCTTCTCAAAGACACTGCTGTAAAGAGGATCATAAGCTGCGCTGACATCAGAGGAAAGCATGCGGGAGTTTTTCAGGGCCCGACGTACCTTCAGATCTGAATCTCCTTCGCTGAGAGCGACCAGTTCCGCCACCGTATTCTCAAAGAAGCGGGAATGCATGCCGGTGGCGCCTACACTGCCGATCTCTTCCTTGTCCACCAGCAGGGTGCAGGTGGTATATTCTCCTGCTTCCGTCTGCAGCATGGCAAACAGAGAGGGGAATGCGCAGACCCGGTCATCCTGCCCATAAGCCAGGATCATGCTGCGATCCAGGCCACAGTCTCTGGCCTTGCCGGCCGGTACGATCTCCAGTTCCGCAGAAAGGAAATCCTCTTCCTCCATATCATATGTCTCTGCCAGCAGCTTCAGTACATTTTTCTTTACAGCCTCTTTTTCCTTTTTGTCCAGTTCCTCCACTTTGCTTAAGGGGCGGTTGCCGATCAGCAGATCCAGATTTTCCCCTTCCACAACCACGGAAGCCTTCTTGGTCATCTGCTCCTGGGCCAGGTGAATGAGCAGATCCGTAAATACAAAAACCGGATCCTCTTCCTTTTCTCCGATCACCACATCAACGACCTGTCCGTCCTTCTTTGCCACCACACCATGAATGGCCATGGGCTGGGCCACCCACTGATATTTTTTGATACCACCATAGTAATGGGTATCCAGGTAAGCAAAATTTTCATTCTCATACAGGGGATTCTGCTTCACATCCAGACGGGGCGAATCGATATGAGCCCCCAGAATATTCATACCTTCCGAAATGGGGCGGCTGCCCAGCTGGAACAGAGCAATCGTCTTCTTCATGCAGACGGCATATACCTTGTCGCCGGCCTTCAGCTGCGCATTTTCCCGGATCAGCTGATCCAGATCCCTGTATCCTGCCTGCTCTGCCAGGCCGATCGCCAGGCGAACACACTCCCGTTCTGTCTTGCCCTGATCCAGGCAGTGCTTGTACTGTTCTGCAAAATCCTGCAGCTGCCGCAGATCCTCCGGGCTGTAACTGTCCCACGCATTTTTTCTTTCCATAATAAATTCTCCTTTCCGTCAGGCGTATGTATCATCATCTGTGGTGGTAGCTGGTACCACAGTTTTTTATTTCCCGGCTCGCGGGTTTTCCACTGTGATCTTCTCCAGTTTCAGATCGCTGGACTTTTATCTCGCCATTTCCACTCTGAAAAATTCATAGCTGCCTCCATTCGTTATTCCTGTACTTTTCGCGAGCCTTCTGCAGAGCCGGTCTGTACCACCCTGTATCATTTGATCCCTTTGGAACCGATCTGCTTCCTCTGCTCTGCCATTTTCGTAATCCTTCGCATGTTTTAAAGCATCTACATCATACATGGAAATCCCCACCTGTGTAAAGCAAATTGCATCCGGACTTTGGCAGAGGAGTTCTTTCTTCGCCCCAGCTTCACCGCACCTGACGATACCTGCCTTTCGATATCTGCCTCAGATACCTGTCTTTCCTCTCTTTTCTGATAGCAATCCGCAGAGGAATACGTTATACTTTGAAACATGACATGCAGCTGACAATCCCGCTGTGAGCGCTAAGGTGCATATTTTTATACACAATTTTCGTTGGTGGAATTGTGGTGGTACGCGACGTACCATGGAGGTTTTTCATGAGAGACTTAAACGAGATTAGAAAAGATATTGACACGATCGACCGGCAGATCCGCGATCTGATCATGCAGCGCCTGGAATGTTCCAGAGAGGTCGTAGCATCCAAGATCAACAGTGGCAACTATGTCATTTACCGGGCAGACCGGGAAGAAGCGATCCTGGAAAAGCTGGGGACCGGTGTACCGGAAGAGAAAAAGCCCGGCTATCTTTCTCTGGTCCGCAAGGTGACCGAGACCAGCCGCATGTTCCAGTATGGCATTCTGTTTGAAAAAGAGCCCGGTCTTTTTCAGTCCCTGATGGCAGGGCACAGCATTCCGGAAAATGCTACAGCCGTGAAGCTTCGCCTGGTCCGTCCAAACATTCCCAATGCCATGTCCTCCATTCTCAGCATGATCGGAGACTATGGCTACAATATGGACCGGATGACGCTGATCAGATACCATGACGAAAACAGCGCTGTGGAATTTGAGCTCGATATTCTGGGCGATCTGCATGCGGTTCCCATGCAGAAGCTCATGCTGCAGCTCTCCATGGAGAGTCAGGAATTCAGGATCCTGGAGATCATATAGGATTTTCACCCCTTCCGGCTGCAGCAGAAAAAATCTGTGCATTTACAATATCCTATTTTATGGTAGAATATCCGGGGAAATCACAGACAGCCTTCCCTGCTGTCACAGGGATTCCCCATAATCAGAAAGAAAGCGGGATTTTATTTATGAAAAAAAGAATATATATAGACGGACAGAGCGGCACTACAGGACTTCAGATCTATGACCGGATCGGCGCCAGAGAGGATCTGGAGCTGCTGCGTATTGACGAGGATAAGCGTCATGACCCGGAAGAGCGCAAAAAATTCCTGAACAGCGCAGATATCGTATTTCTGTGTCTGCCGGATGCCGGCGCCATCGAGGCCGTCTCTCTCATTGAAAATCCGGAGGTACGTGTGATCGATGCTTCTACAGCTCACAGAACCGCGCCCGGCTGGGTCTATGGTTTTCCGGAGCTTTCCAAAGAGCAGCGTCAGGCCATCCGGGAGGGCAAACGCATCGCCAATCCCGGCTGTCATGCCACAGGCCTGATCTCCGTCACAGCGCCTCTGGTCAGAATGGGCATCCTGCCTGCGGACTATCCTGTCACCTGCTTCTCCCTCACCGGCTACTCCGGCGGCGGCAAGAAGATGATCGCGGATTATGAGGCGGAAGGCAGAGCGGAAAAGCTGTCCTCTCCCGGCATTTACGGTCTTACTCTGAAGCATAAGCATGTACCGGAGATGACAAAGATGACCGGTCTGACACAGGCACCTGTTTTTCTGCCGGTAGTAGATGACTACTACAAGGGTATGGCCGGCACCATCATGCTGCAGAACCGCCTGCTGAAGGGCCAGCCGGATGCAGAGACCATCTGCGCAAAGCTGCAGGAGTACTATGCAGAGGAGCATTTCGTCAAAGTACTTCCTTTTGAGGCAGCCCGTCCTACCATCTATGCCAACACCCTGGCCGGCACCAACCGTCTGGAGATCGCCGTGTGCGGCAACAAGGAACAGACCACAGTCACTGCCCTCTTTGACAATCTGGGCAAGGGCGCTTCCGGTGCCGCCGTCCAGAACATGAATATCATGCTGGGGCTGGAGGAAGGCCTTGGCCTGGAGTGATCTGCTGATTGCTATTTAAATAATTGCTTATTAAGAGACCTTTCCCCAGGAGAACCGGGATTTCAGACATCCTGATCCTCCCGGGCAGGTCTTTTTTATTGAACAAAAGGCAGAGAAATCGAACCAGGAAGCAAATCCCTCCGCCGGATCTTCAAAAAACATGCCATATGATCCGGCAGGGAAGCTCCCTGCCCGCTCCCTCCATACAGAGAGAGCTTTTGTATCCGGCCGCAGCATGAAATTCCCGGATCCAGTATTGTTTTTCATTCACACTGTGACGGACTGCCTGCGCCGCCAGGGAATCTCCATCCGGGGAAAGGGGCACGCAGAAGCTGTTCAGGACCAGCTCCATGCCAAGCCCCGTCGCCTTCATAAAGCTCTCTTTTGCGGTCCACAGCCGGTAAAAGGTATCCAGTCTGTCTGCCTCCGTCTCTTCTTTCAGGATCTCTGCGTATTCCAACCTGTCAAAATACGGGCGGAAGATCTCCGGTTCATTCTCCGCCATCTCCTCTATATCACAGCCCAGGACACAGCGGTCCGAAAAGGCCGCCATCACCATACACCCCGAATGAGAAACATTGAAATGGAGCTCCGGCGCATTCAGGAAGACCGGTTTCCGGTTTGCAGTCAGTCCGTACTGCATCTCTTTTTCCCGATAACCAAAGGCTGCCAGCCCCCGGTCTGTCAGGATCCCTGCGCCCAGACTCAGGCGTTTATCCTTATCGAAGCGAAAAAAGTTTATCTTCTTTCTTCTCTCCTCCGACATCTGTTCATAATAATGCCGGAACAAGTCCCTGTCTTTCAGAGGACCTGTATCCAGATAGTAGATCTGTATCATAAACTGTGGTAACACCTCCCATCAGCAATATCCCCCACCGAGTTGTTCTGCTCTGTGGGGGATCGCTGTTTTCACTCCCCGACTTTTAACATTCAGTGAAAAGCTCTGATGTGGGAAGTTTTAGTATTTTATTTTTTACATCTCATCTCTCTCCCGCAGAAGTCTCGCGAACAGCCCGTCATAGAAGGGCTCCAGAGTCTCCGAGGTAAAGAGTCCGGCGTGGGTTTCTTCCGGGAAGTCGATCTTTTCATAGTCCTCCGCATACCTTTCCAGGCCGGCCATCTTCTGCTCCATGTCACTCTCCGTGCACTCCCGAAGGGCATTGAGATAGATCACATGACCGGGATAGGTATTGATATGGATCTTTGCCTCCAGGGTCATTGCGATATTGTTCTTGATCAGCTCTATCTCCGCAACCTCACGGACCGCATCTGTCATCTCCACGCCACGGGCTGCAAAGTATTTCTCGTAGAACTCCATGGACGCCTGTCTGATCTGCTCAGATGCCTGATCACTGGTATCGGCCAGAAGGGTATCACCCAGGATGACCGGAGCCATACGTCCGGTAGCCCGCATCCAGCGGTCTGCCAGCATCAGAGAGATCTCTCCTCCGACACTGAAGCCCATGAAGGCAGCGATCTCTGCCTCCTCCGGAAGACCGAACTCCACCTGGATCTGATAGAAATCAGCAACCTCATCCATATGCTCACCGTCAAAGATCAGCTTGTAATGCGTGTCGATGGGCTCGATGATGAACAGATTGAAATACCTGTTCATGACCGGATACAGGTGAGACAGATGCACGATGGGAATGATACCCTGCGTCAGTACCAGAGTCGGTTTGGTGGCATCATACTTTTCATAGAGCCAGGAAATCCTTCTCCTTCCTGACAGGAAGCCTCTGATCGTTCTGTAGCGCGTGATATCCGTCACACGGATCCGCAGAGACAGCTCCGCTCCGATCCTTGCCGCCAGTTTCATGGCCTTGATGGAACTCAGGCCGATCGTTCTCAGATCGTCTGTCACACCAAAGGCAATGCCCGGCAGCAGTTCCTTCGCGATCCGAAGGACATTCTCCTCCCAGAATCCATCCGGGGCAACATTTTCAAGGCTGCTGTACAGATCCACTTCAGGCAATGCCCGAAGGTCGATCTTTCCATTCGGCGTCATGGGCATCTGCTCCAGCTGCTGGAATACGTTCGGTACCATGTAGTCAGCAAGGCTGGCCGCCATGAATTTCTCCAGCTGTGCAGTATCCACCTTGTTGTCCGCAGTGAAGTAGAGCACCAGATTGTCTTCTTTCACCTGGGTCACTGCCTGGCGGACAGACCTGTACTGTACAGCACGGCTGTCGATCTCTCCCAGCTCAACCCGGAAGCCTCTGAGCTTCACCTGGAAGTCGGAACGTCCCAGGTATTCCAGATCTCCCTGCCCATTGTAACGCACCAGGTCACCGGTATGGTAAACCTTTTCCGTATGCCCATCGGCAAAGGTCATATCCTTAAATACTTCCTCTGTCTTCTCCGGCAGGTTCCAGTAACCGTCCGCGATCTGGGGACCGGAAAGGCAAAGCTCACCCACCAGTCCTTCGGGAAGCAGCCGGTCATTGGCATCCACCACATAAGCCGAGCAGTTGTAAAGCGGTCGTCCGATGGGGATCTCCGTATATTTCACATCCTTCTTCAACTCAAAATAGGTGGCATCTACCGTAAACTCTGTGGGACCATAGGCATTGTAAAGGTGACCGCTGACCTTCGGTATCGAGGTCATTTTCTCACCGCCCAGGCAGAGGTAGTCTACATCCACCTCTTCCTCTGCCCCCAGCAGCTGGCCCACCTGGGTGGTATAGCTGCCGCCGGTGATGCCGTTCTTTCTGATGTATTCCCGCATGAGAGCCAGATCCTTCCGCTCCTCCTCCGGCACGATATAGAGGGTACCGCCTATGGTCAGGACAGGATACAGATCCTCCACGGATGCATCGAAGGCGAAGTTCGAATGGCAGACGATCCGGCTGTTTTCCGTCAGTCCCCAGCGGGTGCGGATAAAGTGCACGAAATTAGTCATGGCCCGGTGAGGGATCATAACACCCTTGGGATTTCCGGTGGAGCCGGAGGTGTAGATCATATAAGCCATCTGCTCCGGCAGGGCACGCACAACGCCGTCTGCCGGCTGGCAGTCACTCTCCAGGGCTGTCTGAACGATCTTGCGGGTGAGCAGCATGCCGGCCTCCGCATTTTCAAAGATATAACGGGCCCGCTCTTCCGGATAATCCTCATCAATGGGTACATAGGCAGCACCGATCCTGTGCAGCGCAAGGACTGCGATCACAAACTCTTTGTATCTGCCCATCCGGATGGCTGCCGTCCGGCCTGTCTGCAGGCCTTCTGCCAGCAGATATCCCGCCAGCTTGTCAGCGGCCTGATCCAGCTGCCGGTAGGTCAGGCTGCCGTTCTGATCAACGACTGCCGTTTTCTCCGGCTGCAGTTCTGCCTGCTCTGCAAACAGATGAGCCCAGGTCTTCGAAGGATCGTAGACCTGCGTCTCTCCTCTGGAAAGCTCGAGTACCTGCCGTTCATCCTCTTTATCCAGAAGCGGCAGTGCGGAAAGCGCCTGGTCCGGATGCTCCGTCATGCCAAGAAGGATATCCCGCAGGAGCTTCAGGATGCGCTCCACTTCTTTTCTGCTGTAGAGCGTCCGGTTGAACTGCAGGATCATCACCAGTTTTCCGTCCTCTATCATGGCAGTCGGTGAGATCTCCGCGAAGTTCTCTTCCCGCAGGGCGATCCCCTTCACCCGGAAGGGAACAGCACTGCCGGCAGCCTCTGCTCCTCCCGCAGCCTGCTCCGCGCCGCTGTCGAAGTTTTCGAAGGCAAGCACACTCTGGAACAGCTTTGTATCCAGCTCACTCACCTGCTGGATCTCCGCCAGAGGACAGAAGTCATAGGTATTGCTTTCAGTTGTCTGTTTCTGCAGTGTGCGCAGCATCTGTCTGGCTGTGCTGTCCTTTTCCACGGTGACGCGGACAGGTACAGAATTGATGAACAGACCCAGAACGTCACTGACATCCACCTTTGTATTGTCACGACCGGATACGACCTTGGCAAAGACAGCATCCTGCGTGCGGTTGAAGGTCTGCAGTACCAGACCCCAGGCCAGCTCCACACCATTGTTGATGGTCGCCTGTTCCTGCTTGCAGATCGCCGTGAGTCTGTCTGTGGTATCCACATCCAGTTCCATCCGGATCTGATCCGTATCACTCTGCTCTTCTGCAGGAATGGGACTGCTGTAGGAAGGAATCTCCGCCAGCGTATCATAGCCCCTCAGCAGCTTCTGCCAGTAGGCCAGCGCCGCCTTCTTGTCCTTTTGCAGGATCTCCCGGACAGCTGCCTCATAAACACCGGTCCCTGTTACAGGATCCGCAGACCGCCTGCCCGTCATTTCCTCCATGAGGATGCGGAAGGTATCCCCTGTATACATGCCGGAACACCAGCCATCCACGATGGCATGATGGGTCACGATCAGGAGATAAGCACTGTTTTCGTTTTTCTTTGCGCATACCAGGGAGAACAGGGGCTTTTTCTGCAGATCATAACCATTGGTCAGGATCTCCTCCCGGAGCCTGCGCACTGCCTTTTCCGGATCACTCCGGTCACTGAGGTCCACCATCTGCAGACCCAGCTTTCTCTCTACGATGGCCTGACGGGGCTCCGATACGTCTTCATGGATGATGGCGGTACGCAGTACTTCATGCTTTGCTGCCATTCTTTCCAGCACACGTTCCAGCTGCTCCCTTGTGGGAACTGCGCTGATCTCAAAGATATTGACGAGGCGGTAAGCCCAGTCTGCCGGTTCGGAAATATGGTGCAGGAGCATGTCCTCCTGCATGGGCAGCAGAGGATAGATCCGGCGGATCGTCTCACCACGGGAGGCAAAGTCTGCCACCGTGCTGCTGAACTCCAGCTGGCTCCATCCGTTCTCACCCAGGTCTGTAGCGGTTGCTTCCATGCTGTGATCCGGAGAAGCCAGGAAGCCTGCGATCTGCTCCATCTCCT
>R14__coassemble_444_pt1 | contig 29497 bp, 19 predicted proteins | sample R14__metabat2_high_PE_030 | metagenome-assembled genome bin R14 | reverse complement strand
CTGTGGCAGGAAGCGAAAATGTCTTTTCGGAGACATTTTTTAAGGCTCCGAAAAGATGTTTTCGCTTCCCGTCCTTCTACAGTATGAAAAAACTCAGGTGTGGGGAAGTTTTCTTATTAAGAAATAATTCACAAACATGAAGGAAATGTGAAACTTTATTTTTGGATTTCCCCTGCGTTGACATTTCCCTGCATGGTTGTTAAACTCAGAGAGTCACGGTTTGGGAAATCATAAAGTTGTAAAGGCATCGCAGATGCCGGGGTTTTGTGAAAAGATAGAGTAGGATGAAAGGAGAATCTGGATGAGAGGTAAAGGATTCCGAAAAAGGATCACAGCGATCCTGCTTGCTGCCGCCATGTGCGTGGGACAGTCTGCTATAGTCATGGCAGATGAAACAGATACACAGGCAGCTGCAGCGCAGGAAGCAGAAAGCGAAGCTGTGGATGAGGAGACTGCAGAGGATAGCCTTGCTTCCACTGCAGACACAGAGGAAGCGGAAAATACTGCAGATACAGCTGAGGACAGTGAAGAGACCATGGATGTATCCGCAGAAGAAACAGTGAACGATCAGTCTGACGATGAGACTGTGGATACAGATGTGATCACAGACACAGTGGAAACTGTGGAGGCGGACGCAGAGGATGCCAGTGTTTCTCTGGCGGATGCTGCCAGCATTTCCCTGAATGTCAATGACTATGGCTATGATCAGATCATTGTCACTGTAGAAAATTATGAAAAAAATGAAAGCGAAACGCTTGCAGGAAAAGTCTGGGGATACACTCAGGGAGAGGATGGTCCCTCCATTACCTTTGATCTGAAATGGGATGAGGAGAAGAGTGCCTACACAGGTACCATCATCAGCCCCAATGAGTCAGACAGCATTCATACCTTTTCCCAGCTGCTGGGCGCTGTAAATGATACCGAGTTCGGGATCAGCGTAACTGACGGCGAGACAAAGGTCGCAGATGATATTTTCTTTGCAGCTGCTGACTTTGAGCTGTCTCTGGAAAATGTTGACAATGGCAAGGGAACCCTGACAGCGGTTGCTGACAATTTTGACCTTCCCTTCGGCGCAGAAAGCGTTTCTCTGCAGGTCTGGAACAAGGCAGATACCTCTGTGAAGAAGACCTATACCATGACTGCAGATAAAGAGAAGACCTCATTTTCCTGCAATTTCAGTCTGGCTGACTTTTCGAATGCCTGCGGCACCTATGTATTCTCTGCCACAGCAAAGGATACATCCGGTCTGACAGTAACAAAGAAGACAACACAGAAGTTTGAAATTACCGGCACCATGGCTTATGCCCAGAGCGGTACCGGTTCTACTTACAAGCTGAAGACCTCCGGCATCTCTGTTCCGGGCGGCTGCTATTCCGGCACCTTTTCCTACAGTGTCTGGACCAAGAGCAACAAGAGCGATCTGAAGGAGTATACAGCAAAATATTATTCCGGCAGCAAGGCTGCATCTGCAAGCTTCCCTGTCACGGATTTCAAGACTTATGGCAATTACAAGGTGATCCTGTATGTGAAGAATGCACAGGGTGATACCGTTTCTGTTGCCACAAAGAAGTTTGCTGTCAGCAAACCCTCTGTAGATAAGCTGAGTATTTCCCGGAATACCAGTGACGGAAGCTTCACGCTGTCTACGGTAAATGCCAAGGCAACGGCCGGCATGAACAAAGTGCAGTTTGCTGTCTGGTCCAAGAAAGACCAGAGCGACCTGGTATGGTATGATGCCAAGAAATCTTCTGCAGGTGTCTATACCGTATCTTCCAATATCACAAAACACAACAGTAACATGGGTACCTATCAGGTACATTGCTATATCACTGACAATTTCGGCACCAAGCTCTGCGTCAGCAAGTCTACCTTCGAGATGGATCCTTCTGCAAAGATCAAGGTGACCACAAATGGCTACGAGAGAGCTTTCCGTGTCAAAGTTTCCAGCGTGAAGATCCCCGCCGGCCTCAGTTCCATTCAGGTTGCTGTCTGGAGCAAGACAGGCGGACAGGATGATCTGAAATGGTATACAGCCAAGAAGAGCGGTTCCGCCTATGCGACTACCGTATGGATCAAGGATTACAAGGGCATGGGCCAGTACTACTGCCATGTTTACGCAAAACTGAAGAACGGCAACATGGTCTATCTGGGGAAGTCCACCCAGATCAAGGTGACATCCAAGGCCAAAGCTACCGGCAAAGTCATCAAACGTTATGAGGACAGTGGTAAGTTTACGGTCAAGTACAAGGTAACAGATTCCGTTTCCGGTACCAGCAAGGTACAGTTCCAGGCTTACTACAAGAACAAGAAGTCCACAGCAGCTACCTACAGTACCAAATCCCTGGGCAATGGTTACTACAAGGCCACCATCGCTGTATCCAAACACGATTATCGTCTGGGTGATTATGTGATCCGCTGCTATGTGACCATGGGCAATGGTCAGAAGGTTTTGGCCGGCACCATGACATACAACTTTAATCCGACCAATTTCCTGTATATCCAGAAACCGGAAAACAGGAAGCGGACCATTACCCTGGCGAACCCTGCAGCAGACACTACAAAAGTACAGTTCGCAGTCTGGACCAAGACCAGTGGACAGGATGATCTGAACTGGTACACTGCAAGCAAAAACAGCGCAGGAAACTATGTGTATACGCTCACATCAGACGATTTCAAGAAATTCAAACATTCAGGCACCGCATATGTACATTGCTATGCAAACGGCACCAAGATCAAGACGAAGACCTTCACCATCGCTGCCAGTGAGTTGGTCAAAGATGGCTGGTACTATGAAGGAAATTACTGGTACTACTATAAAAATGATACCAAGCAGACAGATCTGACCAGCATCCTTGGTCTGACGGATACCAATGGCAGCAACAGTACCGGAAATGTGAATAAGCTGCACATTACTGTAAACAGGAAGAGCGGTACAGTTACCGTATATGCACAGGATTATGTTACGAATAAATCCACATCAACAGGTGCATACAATGTTCCTGTGATCGCTTTCAAGTGTTCCTGCGGTCTGGATGCCACACCGACACCTACCGGTGATTATAAGATTCAGGAGCACAGCCGCTGGAAGACCCTGATGGGTCCCTCCTATGGTCAGTTTACATCACTGGTCAAAGCCAGCAGCGGTATCTATTTCCACTCTGTGGCAGGCAGTGCGATGAACAGCTACAATCTGGAATCCAATAACTACAATATGCTGGGCTACAAAGCGTCTCACGGTTGTATCCGCCTTTGCGTAAGAGATGCTCACTGGATCTACTGCTATTGCGGACTGGGCACCACGATACATATTGACGATTCTTGTGCTTCACCGCTGGAAAGACAGTATGTACCTTTCCTTACACCGGATCAGGTCAATGTAAAGGATCCTACTGATGTCTGGGGTTGATAGTTGGTTCTGTGCCTGACAGAAATGCCATCAGATGATGGCACACAATAAAATGATGAGAAATGCGAGTGCAGGGGCTATCCCTGTGCTCGCTTTTCGAGGATTATGGAGAAAACACCTATGGACAAGATCGCAGTGCTTGTACCCTGCTACAATGAAGCAGCTACCATTGAAAAAGTGGTAAGTGACTGGAGAAAAGTACTTCCGGAAGCGACCATTTATGTATATGACAACAATTCTTCTGACGGAACAGCAGAGATCGCGGCCCGGGCCGGGGCTGTAGTCCGAAGAGAGTATCAGCAGGGCAAGGGCAATGTCATCCGCCGCATGTTCCGGGAGATCGATGCGGAAGCCTATATCATGATCGATGGCGACGACACCTACCCGGCAGAGCAGGGACCGGAGATGGTCCGCTGCGTTCTGGAGAAAAAGGTGGATATGGTGGTGGGAGACAGACTTTCCTCTACCTATTTTTCGGAGAACAAAAGACCTTTTCACAATTTCGGCAACAGCATTGTGCGGAAAAGCATCAACCGGATCTTCAAAAGTGATATCAAGGACATCATGACCGGCTACCGGGCTTTTTCCTACAATTTTGTCAAAACATTTCCCGTATTATCCAAGGGCTTTGAAATTGAAACTGAGATGAGCATTCATTCCGTAGACAAAAATCTGCTGACGGAGAATGTCATCATTGAATACAGAGACCGTCCGGAGGGCAGTGAATCCAAGCTGAATACCTACAGTGACGGTATGAAGGTACTGCGCACGATCTTCCGCCTGTTCCGGATCTACCGGCCCATGGGATTCTATTCCCTGCTGGCTCTGATCCTGGCAGTGATCAGTACAGCCTTCCTGATCCCGGTACTGGTGACCTATGTACAGACCGGCATGGTGCCCAACTTCCCCACTCTGATCGTCTGCGGCTTTGTTTATCTGGCGGCCATTATCTCTGTCTATTCCGGCCTGCTGATGACAGCAGTGGCCCAGAAGGGACGGCAGGATTTTGAGTTGAATCTGATCCGAACGGAGGAACGATTCCGTGATCTGAAGGCCAGGAAACGACAGTAGTAAAAGACATAAAGATTGTAACAGGCGAAGCGGGAAAACGCTGCGCTGTATCACGATCAGGGGGATCGTGGATGAATGAGCGGCATTATAGCTGTATTTAAGGAGCGAAGAGAGCGATGAAGAGATTTTTTCAAACATTAGGCAACGGGATCTTTAAGATCCGCTACCTCCTGGCTATCGTGATCTTCGCTCTTTGCGTGTGCTTTGAGATCAGCGGCTCCTCCGTGGGCATCTGGGACAATTTGCTTCCCATGGGGCAGGAGGATACGGTGGAGGACGGTGTCATTGCCGGGGAAAGCCGGACCATCCGTTCGGATGAATGGGATGTCTACACCCCCATGGCCCTGTCCCAGTATTACAATTATCCGGAGGCATTTTCAGAGATCTCCAATACTCTGCGGGGAGATGAGACAGATGTCTTCATTGTTTACGGACAGCCGGTCCGCAGCTGGAAGATGATCTTCCGTCCTTTCCAGATCGGTTACCTTTTTCTGTCTCCGGCCAAAGGGCTCTCTTTCTTCTGGTGCGGCCGCCTGATCGCCCTGTTCATGATCTCTCTGGAGCTGGGCCTCCTGCTCTTCAAAAAGAAAAAACTGCCGGCACTGGCCTATGGCCTGCTGATCGCCTTTGCGCCTCTGGTACAGTGGTGGTTCGCCATCAATTCTCTGGTGGAGATGCTGGTATTCGGTCAGGGAGCAGTCCTGATCGCAGCGGCCTACATGCGGCAGAAGAGCTACCTGAAAAAGATTATTCTGGTGATCGGCATGATCTGGTGCGGCGGCAGCTTCGCCCTGACTCTGTATCCTGCATGGCAGATCCCCATTCTTTATATTGTATTGTTCCTGATGCTGGGCCTGATCCTCCGGGAGCGGCGGCAGATCTGCTGGACCTGGAAGAAGGATCTTCCCCTGATCCTGGGCGGGATTCTGGTACTGGGAGGCCTTCTGGCTCTGGTACTGTTCCAGTCCTGGGATACGGTCAAGGCTGTGATGAGTACCGTCTATCCCGGCGCAAGCAGCTTCTGTGGAGGACTTTCCCTCAACGAAGGCGCTCCCTGGGCAGTCAGCTGGGCGGCAGATGTGATCTATCCCTTCCATGGAGAAGCTGTGGGGGCAGCCAGTGTCTGTGAGACGGCCACGGTCCTCTGCTTTTTCCCCATGGGGATCGTTCTCAGTTTCTGGCTCATGTTTGGCAGGAAAAAGCGGGATCCTGTCCTGGTATGTCTGCTGTTGGTCAGCGTCTTCCTGACAGCCTATGCGCTGCTGCCCTGGCCGGAGATCCTGGCAAAGGTGACCCTTCTCAGTCATTGTCAGGGAGGCAGAGTCTACCCCATTGCGGGGCTGGCAAATCTGCTTCTGCTGCTCTATGCCCTGCAGTTCTGTGAATTTCAGGCAAGGAAGCTGTCTGCCTGGCTGCTCTGTGTCCTGCCGGCGGCAGGAATGGTGGCATGGAATATCCTCTCTCTTTATGAGTATTTCACCATTCCGGAGATGATGGTGATCCTGCTGATCACAGTAGTGCCTTTTGTTGCAATTTATATCGGCCTGCGCAAGGGAACACAGACTCCCTTCCTGGTGACAGCGTCTGTGCTGGTACTGGTCGCCGGTATTCCTGTCAATCCCCTGCGGAGCGGTCTGGATGTGATCTATGACCAGCAGGTGGTGAAGGATCTGCGGGAAGTGACAGAGCAGGACCGTCAGGAGGCAGCGGCGGAAGGCGAGGAGACCATGCCCCTCTGGATCACAGAGAGCATGAGTTCTCTTATGTCAAATGTTCCTGTCATGGTGGGGGCTCCCACCATCAACAGCACAAATACCTATCCGGATCTGGAGCGATGGGCTCTGCTGGATCCGGAGGGAGATGATGAGAAGACTTACAACAGGTATGCCCATATCACCATTGAGCTGCAGGATGAGGAGGAAACCTCCTTTACTCTGAATGCGGCTGACAATTTCACAGTGTCATTGAATGTGGATGATCTGGAGACTCTGGGTGTGGAGAGAATCTTCACCAGCCGGGATCTCAGCGAACTGGAGACAGAGGAAGTGTCCTTCCGCCTGCGGGTGGGACGTGACACCTACAATATTTATGATGTGGTATATGCGGATGAAGAGAAGGCCGGCTGATCTGTGAGAAGAAGAGATTTATGGAAAAGAAGAAACCATCAAAACTGAAAAGATTTCTGCCCGGTCTGGGCGTGGTGCTCCTCTTCATCATAGGAGCTTTCATGCTCGCCAACATCATGACGGTGGACTGGGGCTTTGAAAATGTGGACAACCTGACCTGGGAGAAGATCGATTTCCTCTTCCATTCCGAGGGAACCGGAGGCAACTATGAGATGGTGACAAGATTCATCCTGCAGGTGGCTCTGCCGGTGGTTGGGGTCACGGTAGCAGCTGCCATTGCCTTCCGTCTGTGCAGAAGATGGCGGGCCATTCGCATGTTCGCCCTGGTGGCAGTCGTGCTGCTGCTGACAGGATTTTCCCAGCAGCAGAGCATCTATGCCTGGAATTACCTGGGCATCGGCGAGTACATGGAGAACAAAAATACCTATTCCAGCTTTGTGGATGACAATTATATGGATCCCACTTTCCTGAATCTGGAATTCCCGGAGGAGAAAAGGAATCTGATCTATATCTTCCTGGAATCCATGGAATGCACCTATGCAGATCAGGAAAGCGGCGGTGGCTTTGAGACCAACTGCATTCCGGAACTGACGCAGATCTCTCAGGAAAATGAGAACTTTTCCGGAGAAGACGGGGCGCTGAACGGTGGTCATTCCCTGTCAGGTGCTACCTGGACAGTGGGCGCCATGTTTGCCCAGTTCTGCGGTCTGCCCCTGATGATCAACATCGATGACAATGCCATGAGTACGCAGGATTCCTTCCTGCCCGGCGTTACGGGTCTGGGCGATATTCTGGAGGACGAAGGCTACAAGCAGGTGCTGATGGTGGGCTCTGATGCCACTTATGGCGGCCGCCGTCTGCTCTTTGAAAACCATGGAGATTTCGAGATCCTGGACTACAATACCTATACTTCCAACGGCACGCTGCCGGAGGATTACCGGGTATGGTGGGGCTTTGAGGATGCCAAGCTTTTCGAATATGCAAAGGAAGAGATCACAGAGTTGGCGGACGGTGACGAGCCCTTCAATTTCACCATGCTGACAGTGGATACCCATTTCGAAGATGGTTATCTCTGTGAGGATTGTCCATCGGATTATGATACCCAGTATGCCAATGTCATGGCCTGCTCCAGCAAGCGGGTGGCAGAATTCCTGGACTGGATCCAGCAGCAGGATTTCTATGAAAATACCACTGTGGTGATCTGCGGGGATCATCTGACTATGGACAGCGACTTCTGCAAGGATGTGGATGATGACTATGACCGCCGGACCTATGTGGCCTATATCAACAGCGCAGCAGAGCGGGACACTTCTGAGGAAGAAGATATTGAAAATAGCGAAAACGTCGAAAATACCGGTGACGAGGAGGCAGAAGTAGTTTCCCTGGGTACCAGCGCCCGGGATTACAGCACCATGGACCTGTTTCCCACCACTCTGGCAGCTCTCGGCGTAGAGATTCCCGGCAATCGGCTGGCGCTGGGGACAAATCTCTTCTCCAATGAGGAGACTTTGCTGGAGAAATATAGTCTGACGGAGGTCAATAAGGGACTGCAGGAGCAGTCAGCGCTTTTTGATTCCCTGACAGAGGATATCAAGGAGATCACAGCGGATGTGACTTACAAGAAACTGACAGATTCCTCTGACGCTCTGGATTTCACTGTGACGGATATCAGCAGTGACAAGATAAACGGCGTCCAGGCCGTGGCCCATTCCGATGTGGAGGATTCCAAACGGCAGTGGTACAAGTGCACGGATGAGGGAGACGGAACCTACAGCATCCATATCCCCCTGATCGATTTCCCGGGAGCCAAAGAGATCTCTCTGCAGATCTATACCCAGGTGGACGGGCAGACCGGACCCGCTGTTTATTCAGAAACCATAGAACTGCCCACCGTGGATGTTTCCGCAACAGATGCGACGATCTCTGTGAATGCCTATGATTACACAGTAGGGTACTTTTCCGTGGATGTGTCCATGGATCCTTCTGTGGCATCCCAGATCGTGGACATGCAGGCCAATGTATGGCCGGCAGAGGATGAGACCAATATCGAATGCTATACCCTGGAAAACTATGGGGAAGGCAACTTCGAGCTGCGGGTCTATGCAGCTGACTTCGGTTTCCTGGAGACCACCTATGAAGTGGAACTGATGGCTACCTTAAGCAGCGGTCGTCAGATCGAGATCGGGCAGACGGAAGGAGAGATCACTTGAGTGAGAAAAAAGATATCTTTGATAAGCTGATGCATCTGCCGGGTCTTCGGATCCTGGAGCCCTTTTATCAGAGAAATAAGGATGTATTGCTGTATCTCTTCTTCGGATTTGTCACTTTTGTGATCAATATCCTCTGCTATGCCTGGCTGAATACCTGGCTGGGTCTGAATGAGCTGATCGCAAATATCATTGCCTGGGTAGCGGCGGTACTGGTGGCATTTCTGACCAACCGCATCTGGGTCTTCCATGCACCTACAGAGACCATGGGCGCCTTTTTCCGGCAAATGGCAGCTTTCTTTGCCGGACGTCTGGTGACATTGGGCATCGAGGAGGCCATCCTGGCAGTCTTCATCACCGTGATGCAGCTGCCCGGTATGCCGGTGAAGATCATAGCCCAGATCATTGTGATCGTATTGAATTATGTGATCAGCAAGCTGGTCATCTTCAGAAAGAAACAGAAAAACTGAGATCCCCGTATAGGCGGGATGAGAGGTGGAAACACATTGCGCAGATATATAGAAAACTTCAACAAATTCCGTCCCCTGCTGGCGGAGCTGGTAGCCAGAGACATCAAGATCAAGTACAGGAGATCTGTGCTTGGTGTTTTGTGGACCGTATTGAACCCTTTGTTCATGATGATCATTCTGGCCATCGTATTTTCCAATCTGTTTAAATTTGACATTGAGAATTACCCGGTCTATATCCTGAGCGGACAGGTCATCTACAATTTCTTCAACGAATCGACTTCCTCCGCCATGTCAGCCATGCTGGACAATGCAGCCCTGCTGAAAAAGGTCTATATTCCCAAATATCTCTTTGTAATCTCCAGGATCTTCTCCAGCATTATCAATGTGCTGGCATCCCATTGCGCCCTCCTGATCGTCATGGTATTTACCGGCGTGGAGCTGCACTGGACCGTGGTCCTGTTCCCCATTCCCATGCTGCTGCTGATCATTTTCTGCATCGGCTGCGGTCTGATCCTGGCAACTGCCGCGGTCAAATTCCGGGATATCATCCATCTGTACGGCGTATTTACCACTGGTCTTATGTACATGACCCCGGTCATCTATGCTCTGACCCTGTTGCCCGGCTGGCTCTACAAGATCGTTCGCATCAATCCCATCACAGGATATCTGATGATGTACCGTGATGTCATGCTGAACGGTTCCCTGCTGAACCCCCGGGATCTGCTGATCGGCGCGGTGGAGGCCGTAGTGGTGCTGGTACTGGGTCTGGTCTTCTTTGCAAAGAAGCAGGATACCTTCATCCTGAATGTCTGAAACCAAGGAGGTAACATGTCAAACGATATTATGATAAAGGTGGATCATGTATCCATGCAGTTCAATCTGGCCTCCGAAAAGGTGGACAGTCTGAAGGAATATATCATCAAGACCATCAAGCGTCAGATCTCCTACAATACCTTCTGGGCCCTGGAAGATGTGAGCTTTGAGGTGAAGCGGGGCGAGGCCCTGGGCCTGATCGGCCTGAACGGCAGCGGTAAGTCCACCATGTTGAAGATCATCGCCGGCGTTATGAAGCCCACCAAAGGGCATGTGGAAGTCTATGGGGGCATGGCGCCTCTGATCGAGCTGGGCGCCGGCTTCGACTTCGATCTGACGGCGCGGGAAAATGTATTCCTGAACGGCGCGATCCTGGGACATTCCCGCAAGGAGATGGAGAGTCATTACAATGACATCGTGGAGTTTTCGGAACTGGGCCCCTTCATGGATACACCGGTCAAGAATTTCTCCTCCGGTATGATCTCCCGTCTGGCATTTGGCATCGCTACCATCGGCACGCCGGAGGTCCTGATCGTGGATGAAGTCCTTTCTGTAGGCGACTTCCGTTTCCAGCAGAAGTGTGAGGCCCGTATCAAAAACATGCTGGCAGCCGGTACGACCCTGCTGTTCGTATCCCATTCCATCGGGCAGGTCAAAGACCTGTGCGACAAGGTGGTCTGGCTGGATCACGGACACATGAAGGCTTTCGGTGATGCGGAGACCTATTGCGATCAGTACGCCCGGTGCTGATACGCTGCGGAGGATTCCCGGACGATAAGTGAGTTAGGATACCTGCCGGGCCATCCGGTTTCCGGATGCGGCAGGAAGAGACAGAGGCAGAGAGACAGATGAAGAAAAGATTACCTGTGGTGATCGGTGTGATCCTGACCCTGGCAGTGGCCATCTGGTACGGATTCACGGATAAGACCCATCAGATTTATGATAACAATGTAAATACGGCGGTTTATTCCGCCATCGGTATCCCCCATGGGGATGGCTATACGGTGGAGCAGACCTTCGACTGCGACGAGGACAGGATCGATGCTTTCCTGATCAAATCGGATGTTTCCGGTGACTATGAGAATGCTGTGGTAAAGCTGCAGATCTATGATCCGGAGACAGGGGAGCTGCTTTCCGAAGGTGAGGAGCAGGGCAGCAATATCAAGGCCCGTAAACTGCACAAATATACAGTGGAGCCCATTGAAGGATATAAAGGAAAGCCCCTTCGCCTGGTGGTCAGCGAGGAAAATACCACGGAAACAGATGGTATCACCCTGTACTACCAGCCGGGAGATGACAACAACAATTTCATTGTCAACGGCAATCCCACCAGCGGTGTATTCATCATGAAGACAGTGACCCAGCGCTTTGACCTGGAGACCTGTCTGGTCATGCTGTTTGCGGAGTGGTTTATCTGGGGCTTCATGTGGTTTTTGTACAGATTATTTAAATGATTAAAACTTCCCACATCAGAGCTTTTTGGGGTTGTTGAGTGGCGGGAAGCGAAAACATCTTTCCGGAGCCTTAGAAAATGTCTCCGGAAAGACATTTTCGCTTCCCGCATGGCCAAAGTTACAGAAAAGCTCTGATGTCCCGCCACACCCAAGGCCTGTTTCAGGTGCAGTCGCTCGCGCGAAGGGAGTTGTTGGTGTGTGCCTGAGCTTTACGAAGAGAGGCTGTATAGGAAGTTTGAATGAACCCACATATCCCACAGCAGGGCTTCCCGCATGGCCAAAGTTACAGAAAAGCTCTGATGTCCTGCCACGCCCGGGGCCTGTTTTAGAAGCAGTCGCTCGCGCGAAAGGGGTTGTTGTAAGGTTTGATGTCTTACGAGGAGAAGTAGCATCGAAAGTCGCTCCGAATGATATCGTTCGCTCCTCCGGGAGTATAGGGATAGAGTGGCAAGTATGACAGAAGATTTATATGAAGATAGTATAAAGGGGAGAATACTATGCACATGACAAATGGAAAGGGTAAAGGGAAGAAAATAACAGCCATGCTTCTGGCTGCCATGCTCATGCTGGGCAGCACAGTTCCGGCAGCGGCAGAGAGCGGCGCAGAGGGACAGACGGCTGTAACCCCGCAGGCTGCAGAAATATCGGCAGACGGACAGACAGCGGAGAATGCAGAGCCTGAACAGGAGGCTGCAGACAGCGAAGAAGTCTCTCAGGATACCATTGTTGATAATGAGGATACAGATGCCGTTTCAGGCGGATCGGATCAGCAGTCAGAGGATACAGAAGCGTCAGTGGACACGGAAGTCATTGACGATGGTGAGAATACAGATGCAGATGCGGATCCGGATATGGCTTCGGATTCCGGGAACGCAGAGAACGATGAGGATGCGGAGCAGATTTCCGAAGAGGTGCAGACAGCCGGAGACCAGACGACGGAAGCAAGCGCGGATGGACAGAAGGCAGCAGAGGTCATCCTGACCAGTGAGATCACGGATGCCGGCAAGGGTACCTTCACAGTGACTGCTTCCGGCCTGGAAGCGGATGAGGCGGACATCAGCGCTGTCCTTATGAAGATCTGGGTCAAGTCCGACAAGAGTGATCTGAAGACTTATACGGCAGAGAAGGATGGCAGCGATTACAAAGTGACGGACGGGATCGCCGAGCACGGTTATGCCATCGGCAATTACAAGATCGCGGTCTATGTGCGGAAGACAGACGGCAGTGAGGAGAAGATCGGCGGTCTGAAACAGGCGGTTTCCCTTGGCTGCAGCAAGCTGAAGGTATATGACTGCACGGATGCGGGCAGTCAGAAGATCTACAAGGCAGCAGTCTCCGGCCTTTATAACTATGAAGCGATCACAGAGGTAAAAGTGGCCGTCTGGAGCGAGACCGGGGAGCAGGACGATCTGAAGTGGATCAGTCTGTCCGGCAGCGGTTCGACCTATACCAAAAAGTTCCGGATCTCGGATTTTCAACATCCCGGGACTTATCAGGCCCACTTTTATGTGACCCTGAAGAATGGGAAACAGAAATTTCTTGCCTCCACTGCCTTCAAGGTGACACCTGCTTCTGTCAGCAAGGTAACCAGCAAACTGGATCAGACCAAGGGGAAATTCAAACTGACGGTCAGCGGCATCACTGCCCCCAGCGGGGTGGAAAAGCTTTCTGTCCGTATCTGGCACAAGTCTGATAAGAGTGACCGTATTACTTATACGGCTGTAAAGAGCGGCAGCAGCTATACGGTCAGTTCCTATATATCAAAGTTTAATAATGCATTGGGCACTTATTATGCAGCTGTCTATATCAAAGACGGAAACGGCTTCAGTCGCAAAGTGAAAACCGTGAAATTTTCTGTCAATGTGGACAAGGGCAGTTTTTATGAGGTGCAAAGCCAGGATGATGGTCTGACCTACCATGCTACCCTGCATGGGGCAAAACTCTGTAAGCTGGTATCCTCTGTGCAGTTTGGTGTGTGGAGCGAAAAGGACGGCAAGGATGATCTGAAGTGGTATACGGCAAAATATGCGAAAAACTCCGGAAATTATTATTACTATATTCCCATTGCCAATCACATGGATACCGGCACCTATCAGATCTGTGCCCGCATGATCACAAAATCCGGGAAAAAAGTAAAGCTGGCTGTAAGCAGTTTCTCCGTTCTCTCTATCCCGGAAGAGCAGATCACCATTTCAAATAAGGCTTCCAACGGTTCTTCTTTCAAGGCTACTGTTACGGTGGTTCGACCGGCCTCCCAGATCGGATCTGTTCTGGTGCCTGTATGGTGCTCTTCGGATCAGAGTGATCTTGTCTGGTATACCGCCACAAAAGTGTCCACAGGCAAATACGAAGTGACAGTGAAGGCTTCTAAACATCAGTATCATTTCGGTACCTATCATATAGGGGCTTATTTGAAAAAAAAGAATGGTCAACAGGTGGGCCTTTGCTCTATAACTACCAAACTGAAAGCGAAGAATTATCTTGTGAGAGGGCATGTGGGCTCTGCGGCCTATCGTTTCACTCTGTATGGCGCTACCCTAAATGGATCCACGCCGTCTGTGGTTTATTTCCCTACCTGGAGCAAGAAAGATGGCCAGGACGATCTGGTCTGGTATCAGGGAGAAAATGACGGGGATGGAAATTTTACTCTGACGGTCTATATGTATGACCATGGGGATAGCGGGACCTATTATACCCATGTTTATCTGGGGAGCGGATCCCAGCAGACTTTCCTGACTGCAAAAACCTATACATTGAAGGGAATCTCCAGTTATAACAGCACGGCCAGAGAAGTCATGCGCAAGATCATCTATGCAGTGGAAACGGGAGGTCAGGTCTACGGTAACTGCCGATACGATGATTTCACCATGGCATATACCAATTCTTCCAATGAACATGCCATTACCATCGGGGCAGGCTGCTGGTATGCCACGGAGGCAAAGGAATTGCTGAGCAGGATCCGCAAATCCTACCCGGCTACCTTTAAAAAATATGACACGGCCGGCATCGGCAATGATCTGGACAATTGCAACTGGTCCACCTATGGCACAGACGGAAATGGCAACCGGACCATTCTGAAGGGTTCCGCCAAGGCTGTGGCTATTCAGAATATCATCAATTCTGCCGGCGGCCGCAAGATCCAGGACCAGCTGGTGGATGAGCAGATGGAGAAATATATAGCATCTGCCCAGAGTCTGGGAGTTAAGAACCTCAAGGCCTGCATGTTCCTGGCAAATGTCCGTCATCTGGGCGGTTACGGTCCCATGGAATGGGTGGTGGAGCTCTGCAAGAGTGACGGAAAAACCCTGACCATGCGGAATCTGTACAGTTCCATGCGGGCCCATACCACCAATCCCAACGGTGTGGGAGCGGATCTTTACAATTCCAGACATGTCAAAGTCATGGGGTGGCTGGATCAGTATATCGGGTAATTTATTTTGCAGAAGAGGTCTCCTGAGCATGGAAGAATGTTCGGGAGACTTTTTTCTTCAAGGGGAATTGCAGTTTGCTGGGGTAAGTAGGGATATGTGAGAGCAGGAAATACTGTAAAAGTTGCATTTTCTGCCCTGCAATGCTATACTTGTCGAAATATGGGCTATTGCCCCTGTTTGTCATGCCCTGAAAACCCGGGGTGCAGACAGAATAACCAGAAAAAGAAATCTGCGGCTATGAAAAATAGTACAGGAGGAAAGAAAATGCGTACCTATCTTGTAACTGGCGGCGCCGGCTTCATCGGCTCCAATTACATTCACTATATGTTCAGAAAGTATGGCGATGACATCCGCATCATCAATGTGGACAAGCTGACCTATGCGGGCAATCTGGAAAATCTCAAGGATGTGGAAGACCGGGACAATTATACTTTTGTCCGGGCCGATATCTGCGATAGCGAGGCCATCCAGAAGATCTTTGATGAAAATGATATCCAGCGGGTGGTACATTTTGCCGCTGAGAGTCATGTGGACAGAAGTATTCGCAATCCGGAAGTATTTGTCAAGACCAATGTACTGGGTACTCTGGTCATGCTGAATGCAGCCAAGGCTGCCTGGGAGCTGTCGGACGGAAGCTTCAAGGAGGATCACAAGTTCCTGCACGTTTCCACAGATGAGGTTTACGGTTCCCTGGAGGAGGAAGGGGAGTTCTTCTATGAGACCACACCCTATGATCCCCACAGCCCCTATTCCGCCAGCAAGGCATCCTCTGACTTCCTGGTAAAGTCCTACATGGATACCTATAAATTCCCGGCAAATATCACCAATTGCAGCAACAACTACGGCCCCTACCAGTTCCCGGAGAAGCTGATCCCTCTGATCATCAACAATGCCCTGCAGGGCAAGACACTTCCAGTCTACGGCGATGGAAAAAATGTCCGTGACTGGCTGTATGTAGAGGATCATGCCAAGGGCATCGACATGGTGCAGGAGCAGGGACGTCTCTTTGAAACCTACAATATCGGCGGGCACAATGAGAAGCAGAACATTCAGATCATTCATATCATTCTGGATACCCTGCAGGAGATGCTGCCGGATGAGGATCCCAGAAAGGCCCTGGTCAGCGAGAAGCTGATCACCTATGTCACAGACAGAAAGGGCCATGACCGCCGCTATGCCATTGCGCCGGACAAGATCAAGGCTGAGGTAGGCTGGTATCCGGAGACCTGCTTTGAGGAAGGTATCAAACTGACCATCAAGTGGTTCTTTGAACATGAGGACTGGATGAAGAATGTGACCAGCGGAGATTACCAGAAGTATTATCAGGAGATGTATAAGGAGTAAAGAATGAAGGGAATTATTTTGGCCGGTGGCTCCGGCACCAGATTGTATCCGCTGACTCAGGTGACCAGCAAGCAGCTGCTTCCCATCTATGACAAGCCCATGGTCTATTATCCCTTAAGCATCATGATGGAAGCAGGCATCCGGGAGATCCTGATCATTTCCACTCCCACAGATACCCCTCGTTTTGAGGAACTTCTGGGAGACGGCTCTCAGTTCGGCATCAGTCTCAGCTACAAGGTGCAGCCCTCTCCGGACGGACTGGCCCAGGCTTTCCTGCTGGGAGAGGAGTTCATTGCCGGCGACAGCTGTGCCATGATCCTCGGCGACAATATTTTCTATGGCAACGGCATGAGAAAGCGTCTGCGGGCAGCGGCAGCCAAGGAGGAAGGCGCTACCGTATTCGGCTACTATGTAGACGATCCGGAACGCTTCGGCATCGTAGAGTTTGATGCGGAAGGCAAGGCCATCTCCCTGGAGGAGAAGCCGGCAAAGCCCAAATCAAACTATGCAGTTACCGGTCTGTATTTCTATGACAGCCAGGTGGTGGAGCTGGCCAAGCAGATCAGACCCAGCGCCAGAGGCGAGCTGGAGATCACAGACCTCAACCGCATGTATCTGGAGCAGGGCAATCTGGATGTGACCCTGCTGGGCCGTGGTTTTACCTGGCTGGATACGGGAACGCATGAATCTCTGGTGGATGCCACCAACTTTGTGCGCACCATCGAGACCCACGAGAACCGCAAGATCGCCTGCCTGGAGGAGATCGCTTACCGCAATGAGTGGATCACCAGAGAACAGCTGGAGGCTGCGGCAAAGCTTTACAGCAAGAACCAGTACGGACAGTATCTCAAGGATGTGCTGGAAGGCAAATACCTGAATTGATGAAACGTATCCGTGCTATAAATATATTTTGAATCAGAGAGCAATAAGGGAGAATTATCATGGGAAAGATTACAGTAGAGACCTGTGAGATCGAAGGGCTGAAGGTGATCACACCTACCGTCTTCGGAGATGAGCGGGGCTATTTCATGGAAACCTACAATTACAATGATTACAAGGCAGCAGGTATTGACCAGGAGTTCGTACAGGACAATCAGTCTGCTTCCAAGAAGGGTGTGCTGAGAGGTCTGCATTTCCAGATCAATTATCCCCAGGATAAGCTGGTCCGGGTAGTATCCGGTGCTGTTTTTGATGTGGCAGTGGACCTGCGGGCAGGCTCTGCAACCTATGGCCAGTGGTATGGCGTACTGCTTTCCGCAGAAAATAAAAAGCAGTTCTTTATCCCCAAAAATTTTGCCCATGGCTTCATCGTGCTTTCAGATTTTGCTGAGTTTGCTTACAAGTGTACAGATTTCTATCATCCCAATGATGAGGGTGGTCTGCTCTGGCGCGATCCGGAGATCGGTGTGGAATGGCCCATGCCGGAAGGCATGACCGCAGCAGATCTGACCATTTCTGAAAAAGATCAGAAGTGGGGCGGCATCGCAGGCTTTACACCCAAGAGGTAAGAGGCGGACAAAAGCCCTGTATTGTGAAACTGAACGGCCTACATCAATGCAGTTCAGCGATGTCAGGCAGGATTATCAGAGATTTGATGAAGGAGTCAGGTATGGCAGAGAAGGAAACCATCGTCGGTACTGTGGATGTAGAGGAATATACCATAGCAAACGGCTGCACCCTCAAACTTGGCGGCTGGAGAGGCTCGGAAGAGGCTGGCGCCATCGATATCCGTTTGGTGGCAGACGGACAGGAGCTGACTCCGGACAGGCAGGAGTATTACCCCCGTCCGGATGTGTTTGCGGTATGTACCACTCTGAATCAGACAGATCCCAACTGCGCCTTTAAGTTTCAGTATTTCCACCTGAAGGACCTGCTGAAGAAGTATGGCTCTTTCCAGGTACAGGCAGTGCGGGGAAATGAGATCAAGGTCCTCTGGGAGCGAACGGCAAAAGAGGTGGAGAAGGAGTATATCAAACGCTCTATCAAATATGAGTTCGACTATCTCAAGGCCCGCCGGGATGGCTTTGCAGCCCAGGGCTGGCTGGTGGACGGCCTGAATCGCTATGAGATCGCTGTGGTGGACGGCAGCGGTCATCCGGTTCCCTACGAGTTGGAGTGGGTGCCCCGTCTGGACATCGTGGAAGAGATGGAGCTGGGAGATACCCGCAAAAACTGCGGTTTTGATCTGAAGGTTGCAAAGGCAGACTATCCTGCGGACAACATCATTGTCCTGCAGTTTAAGAACAAGGCTATCTGCAGGGAAGAGCGCTGTGATCTGAAATACCTGGCATACAAAAACACCAGGAGATTCCGCCGGCGGGAACTGTTCGGCAGGGACAACTGGAAGGAAAATAAAGAATATATCAGAAAATTCGGTCTGGCCGGATTCCGGGAGTATGCCCGGGATTATATCGAGGGCGATCCGGATGAGTATGATGAGTGGAGAATGCTGCATCTGCCCACGGCCAAAGAGCTGGCGGCTCAGAGAAAGCATGTCTTTGCTTATCAGCCCCTGATCAGCATCGTGATCCCTCTGTACAATACTCCCCTGAATTATCTGCGGGAGCTTCTGGATTCCATCCTGGGACAGACCTATGCAAAGTGGGAACTGTGCCTGGCAGATGGCGGCACAGATACTTCTGTACAGGAATTCATGAAGAAGTATCAGTCTGAGTCCAGGATTTTGTATACAAAACTGGAGAAAAATCTCGGCATCGCCGGCAATACCAATGCCGCGGCAGAGATGGCTACCGGTGAATTTGTCATGTTCTGCGATCATGATGATCTGCTGGAGACAGAGGCGCTGTATCAGTTGGTGAAGAAGCTGAATGAGGAGCCGGATCTGGATATCATCTACACAGATGAGGATCTGGTAAATGCCGATACCACTTATTACATGTCCCCCCGCCACAAGCCGGATTACAATCCGGATATGCTCAGCTGTATCAATTACATCTGTCATATCTTCATGGTCAGAAGGACCATCCTGGATCAGACCGGTGTGCTGCGGGCAGATTTTGACGGTGCCCAGGATCACGATCTGATCATGCGCTGCTGCGAAAAAACAGAGAAGGTCGGCCATATTGCCAAAGTGCTTTATCACTGGCGGGCTCATGAGAATTCCACGGCCGGCAATCAGGACAGCAAGCAGTATGCCATCGATGCGGCAAGACGCGCCATTGAAGAGCACCTGCAGAGGACCGGTCAGGAAGGCGAAGTACGTTATACAGATATCTTCATCATGCATCAGGTGATCCTGAAGGCCAAAGGAAATCCCAAAGTCTCCATTATCATTCCGTCTATGGACCATACAGAGGATCTGGATCTCTGTATCACATCCATCATGGAGAAGTCCACCTGGAAGAATAAGGAGATCATTGTTGTAGAGAACAACAGTCAGCTGCCGGAGACTTTTACTTACTATGAAGAACTGCAGAAGCGGTATCCGGAAGTCAGAGTTGTGACCTGGCAGGGAGAAGGCGGTTTCAATTATTCCGCACTGAACAACTTTGGTGCCCGTTATGCCACAGGTGAATACTTCCTTCTTCTGAACAATGATATCGAGGTGATCTCACCGGATTGGATCGAGGGTATGCTGGGCTACTGCCAGCGGGAAGACGTAGGTGCCGTAGGCGCCAAGCTTTACTACCCGGACGGAACTGTACAGCACTGCGGTGTTGTAGTGGGGCTGGGGGGCTTTGCCGGTCATGTGGAGACCAGCCGCCGGAAGTCGGATGCCGGTTATTTCGGCAGACTGAAGACAGTACAGGATATTTCTGCTGTGACCGCAGCCTGCATGATGGTGGACCGCAGCGTATTTGAGGCAGTGGGCGGCCTCAGCGAGGACTTTGCGGTTGCCATGAATGACATTGATTTCTGCCTGAAGATCCGGGCTCTTGGCAAGCGGATCGTACTGAATCCCTGCGTGGAACTGACCCATTATGAGTCCAAATCCCGGGGTTATGAAGTCGGTTCCGAGAAGCAGGCCAGATTCCGCCGGGAGGTAGAGCACTTCCGCAACAAATGGGCAGAGGTGTTGGAAAAGGGAGATCCCTATTACAATCCCAATCTGACTTTGATGTATGGTGACTGCCGCCTCAGAAGAAAGCACGAGCATTTTGATATCCTGGAGCAGATCGCACAGGAAAATCAGCAGTAAAAGGAATATCAATAGAAAGAACAGCAAACGATTATGGCGAATGAAATTCTGGAAGTAAAAAGAGACCGGTTCCATCTGGAGGATCCCCACAGCTATATCATTCAGGGAAATTTCCTGGAAGGCTATGAGGCGGAGGCCTGGCTGGACAAAGAGCAGGTGCCTGTTCATCTGGAGACCTGGGAAGCCACTTCCGTCTGGGATCGGTATGAGATGAAAAAACAGGGCAACCTGACCAGAGTAACGGCAACCGTTACCCTGCCTGACAATCTTGCGGATTATAAGACATTGAATGTTTATGCTGTCAAAGGGGCAAAAAAGGTTAAATGGCACACATTGCCTGCGCCTCTGCTGGCAAAACTGCAGGGCAGACCCCAGTTTTTTGTGGAAAGCTATGAGTATGACAAGAAGGAAAAGATCTGCCGCATCCGGGGATGGGCTGTCCATGGCTCCAGAGTAAAATTCGTCATCCGTGACAACAAGGGAAATAAGCTGCCCTTTAAGCTGCAGCGCCACAACCGCAAGGATGTGGAGGATTTCTTCCCGGAAGCTGAGATTGAGAGGAAGTGCGGCTTCTTTATTGAGATCCCGGATCTGAAGACCACGGAGATCCGCATCAAGTTCCTGTCGGCCTCTTCCTCCATTGTGACCAGACTGCATCTGGGACGTATGGCGGAGGCAAAGCGAAAGGTTGGCAATCTCACCAGCAAGAGTATCGGTTATCTGCGGACCTATGGCCTGGTGCGTTTTCTGCAGAAAGTGACAGGCAAGGCAGCTTCCATCAAGAATAAACCAATTGATTACGAGACCTGGCTGTCCCGGCATCTGCCGCCGACGGATGTACTGGAGGAGCAGCGGAAGACAAGCTTTGAGAACAGTCCTCTGATCTCTGTAGTAGTACCGCTCTATAAAACACCGGAGGATTACCTGCGGGCACTGGTGACATCTCTGCAGGAGCAGACCTATCCCAACTGGGAGCTCTGCCTGTCCGACGGAAGCGGTCCGGATTCTCCCCTGCAGAATGTGCTGCAGGAACTGCAGGCAGGGGACCGGCGGATCAAAGTGGTCAGTCATGAGACACCTCTGAAGATCGCGGAAAATACCAATGCTGCCATCAACATTGCAGCCGGAGATTACATCGCTTTCGCGGATCACGATGACGCGTTGACTGCGGACGCCCTCTTTGAAAATGTAAAACTGCTGAATGAGCGGCCGGAGCTGCAGCTGATCTATTCCGATGAGGACAAGATGTCCATGGACGGTCACAAGCATTTCCAGCCCCATATGAAGCCGGATTACAACCCGGATCTTCTGCACACGGTCAATTATATCTGCCATTTCCTGGTAGTGAAGCGGGAACTGATAGACAGGGTCGGCATGCTAAGTTCGGATTTTGACGGTGCCCAGGACTATGATTTTATCCTTCGCTGCGTGGAAGAGGCGGGAGAGAGCCGCATCGGCCATGTGCCCAGGATCCTGTATCACTGGCGCAGCCATGAGGATTCTACTTCGGAGAATCCGGAAAGTAAGCTCTATGCTTTTGATGCAGGAGAAAGGGCTCTGCAGGCGCATTTTGACAGGCTTGGCGTGCCGGTGGAGATCTACAAGGGAGAATACCTTGGCCTTTACCGCACCCGCTACAAGTGGCCGGAACAGCCACTGGTATCCATTATCATTCCCAACAAGGATCACACGGATGATCTGGAACGCTGCATCAGCTCCATTGAGGACAAGTGCAAGTATCCCAATCTGGAATATATTGTTGTGGAAAACAATAGTACAGAGGCAGAGACTTTCCGCTATTACAAGGAGCTGGAGCGCAGGAATCCCAGAGTCAGGGTGATCACCTGGGAGCGGGAATTCAATTATTCCGCCATCAACAATTTCGGCATCAAAGAAGCAAAGGGTGACTATATCCTGCTGCTGAACAATGACACAGAGCTGATCAGTGACGACGGCATTGAGGAACTGCTGGGTTACTGCATGCGAAGCGATGTAGGCGCGGTAGGTGCCCGCATGTACTATGAGGATTCCACCATTCAGCATGCAGGTGTTGTCATCGGTTTCGGCGGCATTGCCGGACATTGCTTTGTACAGCAGCCTCAGGGTTTCACCGGCTACATGCATCGGATCATCAGCGCTCAGAATTACAGCGCGGTTACAGCAGCCTGCATGATGATCAAACGGTCCGCTTTTGAAGAGGTGGGCGGTCTGACAGAGGAACTGGCAGTAGCTTTCAACGATATCGACTTCTGTCTGAAACTGCGGAAAGCCGGATATCTGATCGTTTACAATCCCTACTGTGAATTGTTCCACTATGAATCCAAGTCCAGAGGCCTGGAAGACACTCCGGAGAAACTGGAGCGTTTCCATCGGGAGGTGGATATCTTCAATGACCGCTGGCCGGAGATCCTGGAAAAGGGAGATCCCTATTACAATCCAAATCTGACTCTGGAGAGTCAGGACTTTTCCCTGAAGCGGATCTGATGACTTGTTAGGAGGAAAACCATGTACATTCTTTCAGGAATACTGATGGCAGTGATGATCGTTGCCGGTTCCTATGCCATCGGCCTGCTGATCCCGTCCGGCAAGGACGGCACCAGTGTGTCCTATACCATGCTGGCCGGTCTGGTGATCATTATGGCCTATTTTGAGGCAGCCTGTGAGTTCTGTATCTATACGCAGAAGAGCTATGATTTTCTGAATATGATCTTTTTTACCCCCATGGCAGTGCTGGCGGCAGCCGGTATCCTGTTCGGCATCAAAAGGATCTTCCGGACGCTGGTCTCACATTTTAAAAATGCAACGCCGGCGGTCCTTACGATCCTTCCCTTCCTGGCCATGATCGGGTTCATGACCTTTATGCTGGCCAGATATATGCATCTGGACAATGATGATGCTTTTTATGTAGGCACAGCCACCACAGGTGTACATACCAATACCCTGTTCCAGTATGATGCATACACAGGAGAACCTTTGGGAGAAATTCCTACCAGGTATAGCTTTTCTCCTTTCTTCTATTTCTTTGGCGCTTTTGCAAAACTGCTGAATATCCCCTGTGCCATCACAGCGCATACCCTGCTGCCGCTGATCCTGCTGCCCATGACTTTTCTGGTATACTGGCTCTGGTCCAGAGAATTTTTCCCGGACAAGCTGCAGTACAGATCCCTGTTCATGACCTTTGTGACGATCCTGTTCTGCTTCGGCTATTTCAGCTCAAAGAGTTCTACGGCGTTTACGCTGATCCGTCTGTGGCAGGGAAAGGCAGTGCTTTGCGCCATTGGCATCCCCTATCTTCTGTACGTGCTGTATAAGATCTGGAAGGATGGTCTCAGCGTGGGGCGTTTTCTCCTGCTGCTGGCAGCCAGCACAGCCTGCTGCCTCATGTCTTCCATGGGTGTGATCACGGCTCTGATCATGGTGGGCATTGGCTGGATCCTGCGGATGATGCATGGCAGGAAGCTTACAGATCTGCTGATGCTGCTCTGCGCGGCACCGAATCTTGTCATATGTGTGATCTACACATTTTTCTAATGAGGTAACGATATGGAAAAAACTTTCGCAAAAGTACTTACTGCATTCCAGGAGTATATCGGTGACGGACGCTACTTCATTATTTTCGGCATTTGTCTGGTGCTGTGTTTCCTGCTGGCAAGGAAACGGGAGGAAATCCATTACTTTTTCCACTATACTCTGATCCTGGGCATTGTTCTGTTTTTGCCTTTTACGGCACAGTTCATTGCAAAAGGAATTGGCTCTGATGTTTACTGGCGCATGTTCTGGATGGTACCGGTGGTACTGGTGATCGCTTTTGTGCTGACAAAATTGATCCGCTTTATTCCGCTGGTTTCCGTGAAAGGAATCCTGATCGCGGTTTGCTGTGAGATGCTGATCATCACAGGTACCTTTATTTATTCAGAGGGTCAGTTTGTGGAGGTTCCTAATGATTACAAGCTTCCCTCAGATACCCTTCAGGTGGCAGAGATCATTCTGGAAGATGCAGGCGAGGATGCAGAAGAGATCCGTCTGACGGTGCCCAATACGCTGGCCTGCGATCTGCGTCAGTATGATGCCAGGTTTATCATGCCCGTAGGAAGAAATTATGAATCCATGGCGGTGCAGGATGAGCGCTATGAGATGGCACTGGATCTTTCTGAAAAGGTCAGAAATCCCCATGTTTATCCGCCAATCATGCTGGAGGCATTGGAGGATTACGGCTGTCAGTATGTGGTGCTTTCCAAAAACGACGGACGTATCTACTCCCTCAGTAAATATGAATGCGTGGAACTGGGACAGTCCAATTCCTATGTGATCTTCAAACTGCCGGATCAGCTCAATGAAGCCACCCATGAAGAGGCGGAGTATCTCCGGGAGCGTACGGCAAAAGAAGAAGCTGCCAAGGTAGCGGAGGAAAACGGCACGGATACTGCTGCGGAAGCTGAGACCCAGGAGGGAACAGATGCTGCGGACACAGCTGCCACAGGAAGTACAGCCGCAGCGGCCGGTACTGCGGCAGAGGGTGTGACGGATACCGCTCCAGATGCTGCGGACACAGCTGCCACAGGAAGTACAGACGCAGCGGCCGATACTGCTGCAGAAGGTGTGTCGGATGCTGCAGGTACGACAGTACAGTAAGAAAGATGCCGGCGATGTCAGCAGATGAGGTTCCGGCGTTAGGAGAGATGTTGTGAAAAAAAGCAGATTTCAGGGCAAGGGACAGCTTCTGTTCTGGATGAAGGTCCTGATTCTTGTCATTCAAACCTTATTATTTGCCGCTCTCTGGTATGGCTATTACATGTCCAGGATGCCGCAGCAGTATTACGAACGGGGAAACTGGGCTGTGATCGGTCTGTATTTCCTTTTTCTGCTGATCCTGAACAAAGCCTTTGGCGGCCTGAAGGTAGGATATCTCAAAACCTGGGATATCATGTACAATCAGGTTTTCACGGTGCTGGCTACAAATGCCATGATGTATCTGGTCATTGTCCTGCTGAACGGCAGGTGGGCCATGTTTCGCGGAAATGTGCCGATCTTTGAGCAGGTTGGTCCCATGATTCTTCTGAGCCTGGGAGATATTCTGATCTTTTTTGCCTGGGCGGTATGGGCCAGACGCATGTATGCGGTGATCTTTCCACCCCATGAGATGCTGCTGGTTTACGGAGATATTGACCCACGGGGACTGATCCGGAAACTGGTGAAGAGAAAGGACCGCTATGATATCAGAGCGGTGATCTCCCTGGAAAAGGGTACGGACCGGATCTGCGAGGAAATGCTGAAATACCAGGCGGTCATGATCGGTGATCTGCCCAGCCATGAGAGAAACCTGCTGATCAAGTTCGGCTATGAGCATGATATCAGGTGTTATGGCGTTCCCAAACTGTCGGATATCATGATCCGCAGCGCGGACAACATTGAGCTTTTTGATACGCCCCTGCTGTTGTATCAGTATGGCGGCCTGACCATGCGGCAGAGAGTGGTCAAGCGTGCAGTCGATATCATCTGCAGTCTGATCCTGTTGATTCCTTTCTCAGTCGTCATGCTGGTGATCGCTATTGCCATCCAGCGCTATGACCACGGTCCCGTGTTCTACAAGCAGAAGCGTCTGACAGAGGGCGGCCGGGAGTTTGACATTCTCAAGTTCCGCAGCATGATCGTGGAATCTGAGCGGACAGGCGCCAGGCTGGCTTCTGCAGATGATGACCGTATTACGCCGGTGGGCAAGGTGATCCGCCGTCTGCATTTTGATGAACTGCCCCAGCTGATCAACATCCTGAAGGGTGATATGTCTATCGTCGGTCCCAGACCGGAGCGCCGGGACATTGCCGATGTATACAAGGAGGAGATCCCGGAGTTTGACTTCCGTCTGAAGGTCAAGGCAGGGCTGACCGGCTATGCCCAGGTGTATGGCCAGTACAACACATCTCCTTATGACAAGCTGAAGCTGGATCTGACCTATATTGAAAATTACAGCCTTTGGATGGATATCAAGCTGATGTTCCTGACGGGCAAGATCCTTTTTGCAAAGGAAAAGAGTGAAGGCGTAGACAAGAGCAAGAGAACTGCTTTGTAAGCCGGGTATAAGGCGGAAGCTGCCGAGAGAAGCAGGCTTCTGCCTTTTGCATATGGCAGACGGTCGTTTTCTGAAACCCTGCCCGGGTCACAGGTGAGGAAAGATACCTGTTACCAAAAGATATTTGCTGCCGGCAGATATCTGTTGGGGGAGCATTTCGATGGATGAAATGGAAGCATTCCAACGAAGTGGAAGTATTACGATGAAATGAAAGTATTACGACGAAGTGGAGAAGAATTCCTTGAACAAACAAACGGAAAAGGACAGGAGTGTCTCTGTGATCACTCCCATGTACAATGCGGAAAAAACGATCCGAGATACGATCCGCTCCGTGCAGGCCCAGACCTGGCAGGATTGGGAGATGATCATTGTGGACGACTGCTCCACTGACAGAAGCGCCGTCATAGTGCAGGAAATCCTGCAGACTGATGGGCGGATCCGATATTTCAGAAATGAAACAAATCTGGGGGCAGCCGGCAGCAGAAACCGCGCTCTGCAGGAGGCGAAGGGCAGATATGCTGCTTTCCTTGACAGTGATGACCTGTGGCGGCCGGAGAAACTGGAAAAGCAGATCGCGCTGTTGCAGCAGAAGAAAGGGGTATTTGCTTATACCGATTGTGCAGTCATGGACGAAGCAGGAAATGTGGTCCGGGAGAGGAGGAACGTGCCTGCAGAAGCGGATTACCGGAAACTTCTGAAGGGAAATGCAATTCCCTGCCTGACCGTACTGTTGGATCTCTCTGTATTGGGACCTGTCTCCATGAAGCGGATCCCCCACGAGGATTACGAGCTCTGGCTGCGGATCCTGCAGCAGGGATATACCGCATATGGCTTGCAGGAGTCACTTGCGGTCTATCGAGAGACAGGGCGATCCCTGAGCGGCAACAAAAAACAGGCGGCTGGCTGGCATTGGAATATTCTGAAGATGCAGCCCATCAGTTTCCCCAGGCGGATCTGCTGCTTTTTGTCTTATATGTTCAATGCTGTAAAAAAGAGGATGTAGGAGGAACCGCATCATAAAATGTGGTATTGCGCTTCCGCGACAGGCCAGCATAAATTTGATCAGTTGTAAAAAGGAAGTTCAATCCCTTGCCATTGGGACGTGGAATTTACTTTTACAATTAAGGCAGCATAAATTTATGATATGCAGTTGGAATTGCTACTTGACAGCCTGTCGGTCTTTTGGTAAGATAACGCATGTTGAGATGCTGATGTGGCTCAGAGGTAGAGCACTTCCTTGGTAAGGAAGGGGTCACGGGTTCAATTCCCGTCATCAGCTTTATGAAGAAAGGAGCGGGTGGATCGTTCCTTTTTTTGTGTGATAAAAACCAGGCCAGGTTTCCGCTTGAGAGACCTGGCCTTGCTTTTTGTCAGTTTCATCCAATGCTGGAACTTTCCATGCCGCGTTTCTTAAGCAGCATCAGAGCTTTTTCCCGACTTTCAATCCAGATCCCTGTGATGAAAGCTCTTCTTTCCAGAGGCGTAATCCCCCACGATATGTCCGTCACCAAACAGCTTATATTTGTAGGTGACCAGCCCTTCCAGTCCCACAGGTCCCCGGGCATGGATCTTGCCGGTGCTGATGCCCACTTCTGCGCCGAAGCCATAGCGGAAGCCGTCCGCGAAGCGGGTGGAGCAGTTGCGGTATACGCCGGCGGAATCCACCATTTGCATGAAACGGTCCGCAGCGGCATTATCCTCTGTCATGATGGCATCCGTGTGGTGGGAGCCATAGGTATTGATATGGGCAATGGCTTCATCCGGATCCGCCACCAGTTTGACGGAGGCGATCAGGTCCAGATATTCTACGAAACCATTTTCCCCAAGAGGATCCATGTCTGTGAAGGTTCTTGCTTCTTCTGTTCCTTTCAGCTGCACTCCCTGCTCTTTACAGGCTGCCGAGAGTTTCGGCAGAAATTCTTCTGCGATATCTCTGTGGATCAGAAGGGTCTCTACTGCGTTGCAGGCAGCAGTGTACTGGGTCTTGGCATCCAGAATGATGGGGATGCTTTTTTCCTGATCTGCAGCCTTGTCTACATAGATATGACAGATGCCGTCTGCGTGGCCCATGACCGGGATCTTTGTGTTGTTCATGATATACTGGACGAAGGCATTGGAGCCCCGGGGGATCAGCAGATCCACACAGTCATGGCAGGACAGCAGTTCATCAATCTCGCTGTGCTGTTCTGCCTGCAGCAGACAGTTCTCCGGCAGACCTGCCTCCATCACGCTTTCCCGGATCAGTCGGAAAAGAATACGGTTGGTCCAGGTGGTTTCTCGGCCGCCCTTCAGTACGGCGCAGTTGCCGCTTTTGATGCAGAGGGTGGAGATCTGTACCAATGCGTCCGGTCTGGCCTCGAAGATCACGCCGATGACGCCGATGGGACAGGTGACCCGGTAAAGGGTCAGACCTTCATCCAGCTCTCTGGCAATGGTAGTCTTTCCCAGAGGGTCCGAAAGGGAGATCAGCTGGCTGATCCCGGCCAGCACGTCCTTCAGCTTTCCCTCATCAAACTTCAGCCGCTTGACAATGGCAGGGGCCACTCCGTTTGCTGCGGCTGCCTCCAGATCTTTATGATTTTCTGCAAAAACAGCGTCCGCATTCTGGCGCAGCTTTTCTGCCGCAATGGCAAGTGCTCTGTTTCTGACCTCTGCGGAAGAGGCTGCCAGATAGGGGGCAGACTGTTTCATATTCCTTACATCTTCTTTGATACTCATGGCTTTCCTGTGTGATCTGTGGCAGACCACATGATCCTTTCTGTGATAAATTTGATTTCTGATATTGTAATTTGATTCCCGATGGCCGGAAGTCCTCGTGCCAGCTGTGATGTAGCTGTGATTTCCCGGAAAATGTTTCGGATTATTCTGTGGATGTCAGCCTGAGTGTTGTCTTGTCGATCTGAAAGAATTTGATATTTTAGATACTGGAATTGATATGAAAACTGACGG
>R14__coassemble_405_pt1 | contig 31448 bp, 20 predicted proteins | sample R14__metabat2_high_PE_030 | metagenome-assembled genome bin R14 | reverse complement strand
GCACCAAACTCAATATGTACATTAAAGAACTCGATCTCACGCTTCATAACCTCTTTTTGTTTTTCCGGGTTACCACTGTATAAGAATCGAATGATCACGGAGAACATATGGGCTACTACCTGTCCCATCATTCTCTCATAGTTGTAACAGGTTTGAGGGAATGTCTCCCATATCAGCCACGCTTTGATCAGGGCCGCTTTAGGAATTAAGCTTTTCTTATTTTCCATATTAGTCATCCTCCTCATCGTCTTCATCATCATAAGTGGCGGAAGCACCTGCAGGAACTGCAGCCGGAGCCTTGTTATCTGTCACCTGTACATAAACGACTGCTACCAAAAGCGCGATAATACCCAGAGTCAGCAGTGGAAGTCCTGAATATACAGCAAGTAAGAATCCTGCAAACAGGAAAATCTTGGATTCGCCCTTGTAGATATACTGCAGCGTGATGGCAATACCAAGACAAGGCATTAATCCACCAATAACCTGGAATACTGTCAATACCCTGCCGCTCAGCAGATCCAGAATACTGGAGATATAATTTGCACCGAAGTATGCTGCCAGCATACAGGGGATTGCCGTCATACAGAAGCATAAAATCTGTGGGAATAAAACATTTGCCCGCCAGATCTTATTGTATTCGCCTTTTTCAATGTATTTATCAGCCATGTGAACAAATACACAGTCAAATGTCATACGACCGGCCCATACGATTGTTCCCAGGATGCCGATCGGAACTGCGATTGCAAGTGCGGTATCTGCATCAAGACCACCACAGATTGCATATGCTGTACCAAGTACACCGGCGAGGCCCATATCAGCCGGCATGGAACCACCTGCTGACATAAATCCCAGATAAACCAGGTTGATAGTTGCTCCAATCACAGCACCTTCTACCGGATGACCCAATACCAGTCCTGTCAGTGCGCCACAGACCAGTGGTCTCTGTAAAGACCAAAGACCTACAAATGGCAAATTACCAACAGCGAGCCAGTAAATGATTCCGCAGAGGGCTGCCTGGACTAAACTTATGTTACCCATTTTCTCTCCTCCTTACTTAGTTGAAATGTTTTGGGGTTTTATTGCAAGGATTTGTTTATACATAATCCTTTGCTTCGATTACCTGCTGTTCCGGAACCAGCTGATAATATACATGCACACCCTTCTCCATAAGATGTTTGATCGATTCGATTTCATCCGGTGAACATGCTACATTTTTAATGAAAGGAGTACGCTCTCCGCGAAGGCCCATACCACCGAGATTTACACTCTCAAAGGTACAGCCCAAATCTGCCATGCGTGCATAGGAGATCGGCGTCTTGGTGAGAACCATGATCTTCTCACTTGCTTCTTTGGATGGTCTCTGAAGGATGTCTGCTCCTCTTTCTACAGAATACACATTGCACTTTACACCATTTGGTGCCAGAGCCTTGATGACTCTTTTGTTGAATTCGTCTTTTGCGACCTCATCATCTACGATAATGATACGGTTTACATTCAAGCTCGGAGTCCATACGGAAACAACCTCTCCGTGGATCAGTCTGTCATCTACTCTTGCTAATACGATATTTTTCATTATTCTTCCTCCTCATCGTCATCATCAGCAGCTGCATCTGCATTGAACATATCATTTACATACATTATGGTTTCCGGTGCTTCTTCCAGGACATCTCTGCAGATTTCATCTGCCGACACACCTGAACTGCGACTTAACATAATCCCAATTGCTACGTTAAGATTTACGCCGGTAATATGACAGAATTTGAAATCCCTCATCAGATCAACTATTGCATTGAAAGGACTTCCGTGGAAGAGATCCGATAAGAAAATGACTTCATCTCCTTCCGGAGTTGCTTCCAGCTCTTTTCTCAGTTTTTCTTTCAATACATCAACTGTCTGTTCCGGAAACAATCCGTAATATACCAGATTGTCCTGTTTTCCTGTCAGCATCTGTACACTGTCAACCAGTCCCTCGGAAAGCTTCCCATGGGATACAGCGATCACTTTAATGCTCATATCTTTGTACCTCCTGTTTTGTGCTGTGCTTCATGTTCCATTCTTCGGTTCATCTTGTACGCAAAGTATAGCATCGTAAGACCGGCAGTATACACAGCCCTTTTCATATCGCTTTGCGCAATCTTCCCCCCTTTACGCAAGTAATTTTTGCGCAAAAATTGCACTAAGCAGTTTGCGCAATTCAGACGATTTTTTTCATAACTTCAAGCGAAGTTTGTGAATTTTTTTAGGATTTTTCCCTTCTATAATAGGGATAAGTCAGAGAGCTCAGGGAAAAGGCCAGGACCTCTGGCCATACAACAAGCCCACCCGTCATGAAGTGTGATGAGGAAATTTAAATATGGAAAGGAGATCCGAAAAATGAAAATTGCAAATGGATTTGATTTGATGAACTACGCAAAGGAAAGAGGTCTCATGTTACCTGCTTTTAATACGACTAACCTGGAGATGACTTATGGTATCGCCAGAGGTCTGAATCAGGCGAAGCTCCCCGGTTATATCCAGATTTCTTCCAATAATCTGCGTCTCTCCGATCCGGAGACCATCGTATATCTAACCAAGAAGGCTCTGGCTGACAGCGATGTACCGATCGGTCTGCATCTGGATCACGGAAAATCTTATGAGGATGTAAAGGCTTGTGTCAACGCCGGATTTACTTCTATTATGATAGATGCTTCCCATCTTGATTTTGAGGACAACATCGAAGAAGTAAAGAAGTGTGTAGAGTACTGCCACTTCTATCATGTTCCGGTAGAAGCAGAACTGGGATGCATCGGTGGCAAAGAAGATGAAGACTATAATGAAGCAGATGCTAAGACCAATCCGGAGCTTGTACATGATTTCGTCACACGCTCTAAATGTGATCTTCTTGCAGTATCTGTAGGAAATGTACATGGTCTGGATGCGACACCCAAGGTAGATCTGCCACTCCTGAAGAAACTGGTAGCAGAGTCTCCGGTACCACTGGTAATGCATGGTGGCAGCGGTATTGATTTTGGTATTATTCAGGAATGCAGAAGGCTGGGTCTTCTGAAAGTAAATTATGGCTCAGATTTAAGAAAAGCATTTATCTCTACCTTTGGCGAGGCTTATGTGAAGAATCATATGGAAACCCAGGTCATCACCTACAGTCTGAAAGCAACCCAGGCCGTAGCTGATGTAGCTGAAAATCTGGTTCGCGTGATCAACGCCTAAAGCAAGTTCGCTTATCACTATATCATCCATTTAACGAGAAAACGTGCCATCGGCACGTTTTCTGTACGCTATGGTGAATAAAATTCAACTCCCTTAAAGTGTTTTTATTTTTAAAGCACCCGGGTCATTCGTGTTTCCCATTCTTCATATCGCTGATCAGCTGTCCCGGATTCTGAAGCAGTTCTTCGGAATACATCAGCCTTGCTTCGTCTGCGATACGCATATTCCGGCTGTTCCATGCCGGCAGGGGCCAGTCCCCCAGGGATTTGGAGTATACACACAGCAGGTTCGCCATCATTTCAGGTTCCTCCGGGCAATTGTATAACTCTGCGGTATAGCCATTGCGCTCATAAAAATTCCGGGTTGCTTCATTATTGTCGGTCTCGGTATAGAGTCTCGAATACTTGTAGCCCAGGCGGCGCAATTCTTCTTCATGCAGCTTCAGGATTTTCGATCCGTAATGGTTTCTTCTCATCTCCGGAACGACACCGAACCAGCCCAGGAAAGCACTTTCTTTATCCTCCGGCACAATGTAGGAGCCGGTAATTCCCACCAGATCTCCCTCATCGTATACCAGATAATATCTGGCCTGGATCTCGTCCATCTCACCGTTGATCACCTTTGTGTAGGGATCCGATTCTGAAGGCAGCCAGCTGAAAGTACGGTGATAGGTTTCCAGTGCCAGACCCAGATTATCCTTTGTGATCAAAATTAAATTCATTTCTTTTTTCCTTTCGTATTCAGAGTATAGATGTTTGAAATTTTTATCGTCCCTTTTTCAGCACCCACTTATCGAGTACCTTTGCCAGAGCCTTCAGGTCAATAGGCTTGGCGATATGCTCATTCATGCCGGCGGTTCTGGCAGCCTGTACATCCTCCGCAAAGGCATTGGCTGTCATGGCGATGATCGGCACAGTCTTGCAGTATTTCCGCTCCGAAGCCCGAATGGCTCTGGTGGCATCATAGCCATTCATCCCGGGCATCTGGATATCCATGAGCACCAGATCATATTTCCCGTCTTCGGCAGCGGTCACTGTTTCCACGGCCTCTGTGCCGTCCCAGACATGGTCCACCTTCATGCCTGTTTCTTCCAGAATCTCAGCGGCTATTTCCGCATTCAGCTCATTGTCCTCTGCCAACAGACAGCGGTATGCTGAAAGATCCATATTTTCCAGATCCTGCAAGGGAGATTCGTTGTCATGTTCCCCTGCTTCTCTGCCGCCCATGATCTCATCAAAGACACGCTCCAGCCTGGACTTGAACAGGGGCTTGCTGATAAAGGCATTTACGCCGGCCAGTCTCGCCTCTTCTTCCACATCTGACCAGTCATAGGCAGAGAGGATGATGATCGGCACATCATTTCCGACCTTGTGTCGAATGGCCCGCGCTGTTTCCACACCGTCCATGTCCGGCATCTTCCAGTCAAGGATCACAGCATTGTAATCCTGCTTTGCTTCATGACGCAAGACAACACGGTCCAGTGCCGCCTCTCCCGAGAGGACGCCCTCAGCCTGCATGCCCAGTTCTTCCAGGATGTCTACCGCAGACTCCACGCTCATTTCATCATCGTCAGCCACAAGCACAGCAAGATTTGCGAAGCGTGCTTCTTCTTTCATGTCAGTATCCTGAAGTTTCAAAAAGATCGTGACCGTAAAGGTGGAACCGGCATTCGGCTTACTGTCGACCTTTATGTCGCCGCCCATCATACGAACGATGTTCCTCGTGATGGGCATGCCGAGGCCCGTACCCTGGATCTTACTGATACGGCCGTCCTCCGCACGGCTGAAGGGCTCGAAAATGTGGGCAAGATACTCTTCCGACATACCGATGCCGTTGTCCTGAAATGCGAATTCGTAGCAGCCCACCTTCTCCTGATTGCAGGGGATCTCACGGATGCTTAAGTTGATCTTTCCGCCCTTGGGGGTATACTTGATGGCATTGCTCATCAGATTGACAAAGGCCTGCTGAATATGCAAAGAATCACCGATGACAAGCTCATGCTGTACATCCCGAATACTGACCTTCAGTTCATGCTCGTGCTCTTCGATCTGCGGTCTGGTCATGGCGAGCAGATTGTCGATCAGGTCGGAAAGGTTAAATTCTTCCTCCGTAAGAGAAACCTTTCCGGATTCAATCTTGCTCATGTCCAGGACCTCATTGATCAGAGCCAGCAGATGTCGGCTGGCTGATGTGATCTTGGTCAGGCTGTCCTGTACCCTTTCCTTATCATCGATATGAGCCGCCGCAATGGCAGTCATGCCGATGATGCCGTTCATAGGCGTGCGGATGTCGTGGGACATAGTCTGCAGAAAATCGCTTTTGGCACGATTTGCTGCTTCCGCTACATCATATGCCTCCTGCAGAGCATGCTGAGTCTCAAGTTCTTTCTTCACCATCTGCGTGATATTGCGGATCCCGATGACAAAATACATGGCTTCGTCATCTGACCTGAATCTGGCAATATTCAGCTGTCCGTGGGAATTTTCCATCCCGCCGATCTGCCTGTAATTGACAGAATAAATGCCTGTCTCCGGCACCACTTCATCCATATGGGAGATCGTGCAGGCCAGATACATCTTTTCCCGATCCTCCGGAACCACACAGGTATCGATATAGTGGCGCAGTCCCTCCTCAGCATTGGCATATTCCGCAACGAAGGTATTGGCAATGGCATTGGCACGGATCACGTGATAAGTGTTTGTCCGGGCATTGAGCAGAAACAGGGAGGCATATTCTGCACTGAGCGCACTGACTACGCCAAGAAGCTCGTGCTCCTGATGAAGCTTTTCCAGCCTCTCCGCTTCCTGGGTATCAATATTCCTGAATCCGATGACAAGCTCATTTCTGTTTCTGTCCGGTCTGACCATCTGCATCTGCATGTAGTGGGTCTCCCCGTCACGTACGGCTCTGTATTCGAAGGAATATTCCGAACGCTGTGAGAAAAATTCTCTGCACTTTTCAATGCTTATAATAGCTTCAAATCGATATCTGTCCTCCGGATGCACATAGGAATCTACATAAGCCTTTATGCTGTACGGCCTGTCGGAGGCAGCAAAATATCCGTTGCTGAGACTGTTAGCTATGTTATCCATCTTGACGACTCTGGATCTGTTTTCTGCCATGTCAACAAAAATGACGTCAACATAAACCGAACTGAGCGCATTGATCAGATTTGCTGACTTTGCTTCCTCATCCTGCCGGCTTCTGATCTCTTCATCCACATCAAGGAAAATGCCATAGAAGGTGATGGGAGAACCATCCGGTCTTCTGGTAAGACGGCCGATGGCGCGGAACCACCGTTCCCCACGGTCACGCGTACTCAGACGGTACTCCACATTGTAAGTTTTCTGTCCGGTCCGGTCATTTACAACATCCCAGTAATGATGGATCGTTCTTTCCTTGTCCTCCGGAACAAGAAGGTTGCTCCATGACTCCAGTACATCCGGAAACTCTTCCAGTGACTCATAACCCAGCATTCTGCGGAATTCCGGACTCCAGGTGCAGGACAGCATTTCCCCCTTCTCGTCAAACTGCATTTTCCAGTCACCGGATCCCAGGGCAAGATGAATTGCCTCGATCTCCCTTTGCGCAGCCTCTGCCGCATGGAGAGCATCCTCCAGGTGCTGGATCAGCTGCCGGATCGCATCGTCCTGACGGTCCTTTAAAAGTTCCTTCAGTTGCTGTATTTCTTTCTTTTGAACAGATTGCTCTTCCATCTTTTTCATCGTAACTCCTGCAGTCGGATTTTTACCGTCCCTTTTTCAGCACCCACTTATCGAGTACCATTGCCAGGGCCTTCAGGTCAATAGGCTTGGCGATATGCTCATTCATGCCGGCAGTCCTGGCAGCCTGTACATCCTCCGCAAAGGCATTGGCTGTCATAGCGATGATCGGCACGGTCTTGCAGTATTTCCGCTCCGAAGCGCGAATGGCTCTGGTGGCATCATTGCCGTTCATCTTCGGCATCTGGATGTCCATGAGCACCAGGTCATACTTACCGTCTTCGGCAGTAGTGACAGCTTCCACAGCTTCCGCGCCATCCCATACATGGTCCACCGTCATACCGGTCTCTTCCAGGATCTCCTGGGCGATCTCCGCATTCAGCTCATTGTCCTCCACCAGCAGACAGCGATATGCAGAGAGATCCATCTGCTCCAGTTCCTGCAGGGGAGATGCGCCTGCCGCAGTTTCCTGTTCTTCACCGATCAGTTCATCAAAGACCCGCTGCAGTCTGGACTTAAAGAGCGGTTTGCTGATGAAGGCGCTCACGCCGGCCGCTCTGGCTTCTGCCTCGATATCTGTCCAGTCATAAGCGGAAAGGATAATGATCGGAATATCTTCTCCGACTTCCGCCCGGATGGCTCTGGCCGTTTCCACGCCGTCCATGCCTGGCATCTTCCAGTCAAGCACAACTGCATTGTAATCCTGCCCTTCCTCATGATGAGCAATCACACGTTCCAGGGCAGCTTCTCCTGAGAGGACACCTTCCGCCTGCATGCCAAGGCTTTCCAGGATATCGACAGCAGACTCCATGCTGATCTCGTCATCGTCCGCTACCAATACGGAAAGATCGGCAAATCCATCGTGCTCATGTGAGTCTGTGTTCTGAAGCTTCAGAAAAATAGTAACGGTAAAGGTGGAGCCTTCGTTCAGTCTGCTCTCTACCTTGATATCGCCGCCCATCATATGGACGATATTTTTGGTGATCGGCATGCCGAGGCCGGTACCCCGGATCTTGCTGACACGCCCATCCTCTGCACGGGTAAAGGGCTCAAAAATATGCGCCAGGTATTCCTCGGACATACCGATGCCGTTATCCTGAAATACAAATTCATAGCAGCCGACTTTCGCCTGATTGCTGGGGATCTCCCGGATATTCAGGTTGATCTTTCCGCCATCCGGCGTGTATTTGACCGCATTGCTCATCAGATTGACAAAGGCCTGCTGGATATGCAGGGAGTCACCGATCACCAGCTCATGTGCCACATTCTGAATATTGACAGACAGCTCATGCTGATGTTCTGCGATCTGGGGCCGGACCATGGTCACCAGATTGTCGACCAGGTCAGAGAGATTGAAGGCTTCCTCCGTCAGAGAGACCTTGCCGGACTCGATCTTGCTCATGTCCAGCACTTCATTGATCAGGGCCAGCAGGTGACGGCTGGCGGCCGTGATCTTCTGCAGGCTGTCCTGCACGCGCTCCTTGTCATCGATGTGGGCTGCCGCGATGGCTGTCATACCGATGATACCGTTCATAGGTGTGCGGATATCGTGAGACATGGTCTGCAGGAAATCGCTCTTGGCATGGTTTGCGTTTTCTGCGGCAGTAAGGGCATTTTTCAGCATCTCCTGCTTTCTCTGCTCCTCCTGCATGAGGGCATCAATGTCATGGAAAGCCAGGATAAAACCGTCACCCGCATCAGCAAAGGCCATCTGATGATAGGTAACACGGCCATCGTCATTTATGCGCCTATAGTTCACTGTATAAATAGACTGATGCTGAATCTCCTCCAGGACCGTGGCGGAGCTGACCTGCTCAGCCACTCTGGCCCGGTCCTCCTCCACCACATAGGTATGGATATATTGGGTCAGGGCCTCATCATATCTGGCATCGCCTTTGCCCATATCGACTGCCTTCTGGATGGTTGTCTTGCCATTGGAGCGGACAAAATGCCCCGCCATGTCTGCCTTCGTGACCAGCCACACGGTATGGTATTCACCGGAAATTGCCTCTATGATATTGTTGTAACGGGTAGTTTCCACGATCTGGTCATGAATATCCAGACTGGTGCCCAGCATTTCAAATGTCCCGTCGTCATGTGCAAAGAGTCTTCCCGAAGCTTTGTTCCAGCGGTAGCTGCCGTCTTTTCCCAGAAGCCGGTAAGTTGCCTCATAGGGGGTATTCCCGCTGGGATCATGGGCGGCCGCATTGAATTTTTCCAGTGCCTGCTCCCGGTCCTCCGGATGAATCAGATCCGCCCAGCCATCCGGATCGGCATGTTTCTCAACATCTGCGCGTCCCTCAAGAATCCGATCATATGTTACTCCGGTGACATTGCCGGATCTGTCGATGTCATAAGACCATTGCCCGGCCTGGACGAATTCCTGGATCAGGGCTGTACGGCGCATGGACTGCTCCAGTTTCTCCTGATCCCGGATGGAACGCAGTTCATGATAGGCTGATGTAGCCGCGATCAGAAGATACAGCTTGTGACCGATGTTTTCCCGTGGATTGTCTATCCCCAGAAAACCGACCTCACGTCCGGATTCCATCATGGGTGCCGCCATCAGGGACTGGATGTTCTGCGGTTTCAGCACTTCGTAAACGAGCGGCTCTTTTTCGGCATATTCATCGTCACAGGACAGGTAAAAGGCTCCCTGTTTCTTAAATTCATAAACCCAGGGATCCAAAACCTCTATGGGAACTTCCTGCAGGTTGTCCTTTTCCGGAACTACACCCGGTGCACACCATTCATGAGTATTGACTACATACTTTCCTGAGGAATCTGTTGCAAAGATATAGCAGCGATCCGCCTGATAGTAAGCCCCTACCGTCTCCAGGAGTGAATCAAAAAGTGCCTCGCCGTCCTTCTGAATGATGATCTTCAGCATTTCCCGGATGGCGTCATCCTCCCGTGCCTTCAGAAGTTCCTTCAGCTGCTCCTGCTGCCGGACGGTCTCAGAGGCTTTATTCTCTGCGGCAGCCCCCTGCAGCTGCGCCTTATGATACTTCTCATTGGCCAGCGCAGCCCGCCGGTTCACTTCTTCGATCAATTCTCTCTGTTCCGCAGGATAATCCTCCGGATGCAGGGGCTCAAAAGCGATGCCGGATGCCGGATTTTCTTCAAAACCGCGGGAGTCTGCATCCACTCCCATAACTGAATTTCTTTCTTCTGCCATATCTTTACACTCCAGAATTTCCTGTAATCTCTATAAACGTCTGCTTTCTCCGCTTTGCTGCCCGGTATCATAAAATAATACACACTTATACCATCAAACGTCACAGCAGCACCTCAGCCAGCGCCTGCATCAGCTTATCCACATCGATGGGCTTGGCCAGATGCTCGTTCATGCCGGCTTCCATGGAATGCTGCCGGTCCTCGGCAAAAGCATTGGCAGTCATGGCAAAGATGGGGATGGAAGCTTTTTCCGGATCCTCAAAAGCACGGATCTGCCGGGCAGCCCCCAGACCATCCAGATTCGGCATCTGGATATCCATGAGGATCAGATCATAGTAGCCGGCTTCCGCCTGCCGCAGCATCTCCACGCAGACGAGGCCGTCCTCTGCCCGTTCTACACTGACACCGGTGTCCTCCAGAATCTCTGCGGCGATCTCCGCATTGAAATCATTGTCCTCAGCCATCAGGATCCTCTTGCCGGAAAAATCCGGCATAGCATCCGAATCCGACACATCTTCCTCCGAGGGATCCGGCGCATCTGCCTGCAGATCTCTCACATCGACCGCCGTCGCAGGAACAGGATCCGTCTCCACTGCCGGGAGCGGATCATTCTCTGCCACTGTGATCCCCAGTGCCGCATAATGTTCTGCTATCTCTGCCAGTCTCTGGGGAATGCAGATCCGCACTGTGGTTCCGGCGCCGGGACAGCTCTCGATCTCCACCTGTCCCTTCAGACAATCCAGGATCCCTTTCACTATACCGAGCCCAAGACCTGTGCCCTGAATGCCGCTCTGGGTGGAATTGCGTTCTCTTTCAAAAGCCTCAAAAGCATGGGCCGCAAACTCTTCAGACATACCGATGCCGGTATCTGTGATGGTCATCCGCATCTCGCAAAATCCGGGAGCTGTCTCTATCTGCTCCAGTGCAAAGGTGATATCGCCGCCCTCCGGCGTATATTTCACTGCATTTCCAATGACATTGAGGACCACCTTTGAGACCAGAACCGGATCCGTGTAAATAGCCTTCATGGGGCCGCTGCTCTGATAGTGGTAATGCAGCTGCTTTCTTTCAAATTCTCCCCCGAATACTGCCTCGACCCGCTCATTCATATTTTCCGGCCGGATCATGATCTCCTGTGGAACCAGCTTCCCGTTTTCTATGCGGGCCATGTCCAGCACATTGTTGATGATGTCCAGAAGGTAGCCGCCGGAGGTCCGGATGCCGGACAGATGATGGGCAAAGAGTTCATCATCATGACGGTGTTTTTCCAACAGCCTTGAAAAACCAAGGATGGCATTCATGGGGGTCCGGATATCATGGGACATATTGAAAAGGAATCTGGTCTTGGCCGCATTGGAGGCCTCTGCAGCTTCCTTTGCGGTCTCCAGCTCTTTCTGATAAGCTTCCAGTTGATGCTTTTCCCTGAAAAGCACACCGCTCAGGATCGTTACACCGATCAGGCCAACGATCATAAAAATATAGATGATTCGGAAAAGATGCTTATAATGCTCTGAAAGCTCCTGGGTCTGCGCCAGCAGTTCATTGGTACATTTTTTTGCATCGGCATCGATGCTCTCCTTCATTTCCTGATAGTCGGCGTCCAACAGGATATCTCTGGCTTTCTCCTGCATTTCCTCCGGACTAAGCTGCTGATCCTCCGGAGAAAGCGCTGTTGCTGCCACCTGCTCCGGCCACAGATCCTGCGACAGGCCGGCTGCCTCACAGACCAGCCGCATGGAATAATATTCCGTATCCATCAGTTCCACAGACTCTGCAAAAGACTGCTGCAGATCCACATAAGCTTCAGTGTCGGCAAAGTAGGTCCCCAGCACTGTCAGGGCGTGGTTTCGCCTCTGGGTCTCCCGGGATTCCGTGAAGTAGTTCTCCATGTAAACAGGATCCCCGGTCATGGCAAACTGTCTGGCCTGATCGGTCAGATAGTCAGATGCCTCCTGCATCTCGCTGCCGGCACTCTGGCAGGCGCTGTACTGATCCATAGCAGCCATCAGGCTGCTATAATTTTTATATCCCCAGCAGGCCACCAGAAAAATAACAGCAACAATGGGCAATACCAGCCACCATCTGCTTTTCACAGCCGCGGTTTTCTTTTCTTTCATCACACGATCTCCCAAAAAAATCCATAGTTGTATGTAATGATACCAAAAAAAGCCTTTCCGTGTTACAATAATATCGCCACGCATTTGTGTTTTTTCGCCATTGGAGGGATCTCCATGAAATCAGCTTCAAAAATCGAATTAAAAACCAGCATTGTCAATTCTCTGGATATCTTTTATCGCTCTGTCAGAGTCCCCCTGTCCCTGATCGATACTTCCTGCCAGACTGTCTTCTGTCTTCCTGCAACTGAATATCAGTTCTGGCCCGCGGAACTGGTAGCGGAGCAGAAAAAGATCATGCTTTCCAGAAATATGCCGGCATTTTTTCCTTATGTGCTAACGGACCATTTTGATATCCATACCGGCATGTTTCACCTGCCGAATGATTATCTTCTGGTGATCGGTCCGGTCTCCTCCGGCAGCATTGACCTGGCCTCTGTCAAAGAAGCCTATGACACGGATGCACTGCCCCCGGAATATGGCAGGGCCTTTCTGCAGGCCTACCAGACCACAGTCCCCGCAGATATCATCCGATTCGCCAATATATTGTCCCTGGCAGCGCATCTGCTGTTCCGGGTCTCTCTGGATCCCATAGATATTCTGGAGGCCAACTATCCGGAAAGGCCCGCTCCTTCCTCAGCCGCACAGGATGCCCCTGCCGATTCCACGGCACTCCCCGGCGCAACGCTGGATGAGATCATTCTGTTTGAAAACATGCTGGCAGAGGCCGTCCGCACCGGAAATGAATCTTATCTGCAGCAGGCCCTGCGGACCCTCCATCCGCTGATGCAGCAGATGGACATCCACTCCCCTGTACGGGAATTCAATATCTCCCTGCCCCTGCTGGCTGTGATGCGCTTTTCCGCCATACAGGGCGGAGCAGACAAAGAAAAATCCTATCTGCTGTACAATCATATGATCACTACCCTTTCAGAAGCAGCTTCCACCGGTGAGCACATAGCATCCGTGACCCGCGCTGCAAAGGAATACTGCCGCCTGGTAAGAGAAAGCCGCTTCGGAGAGGCCCACAGGGAAACGGCCAAAAAAATAGAGCGGTATGTCACCCAGCATCTGAGCGAACATATCACCCTGCAAGATCTGGCAGAGACCTGCCATCTTTCCCAGCGGCAGATCTCCCGTGTCTTTGAAGAATATTTCGGCATGAAAATGCCGGATTACATCCACCGGGAGCGTATCAGCCGTTCAAAGACCCTTCTGATCTCTTCCAGCCTCACCATCAATGAGATTGCCAGCCGGCTGGGCTATGCCAGCCAGAGCCATTTCAGCAGCACCTTCCGGAAACAGACCGGCATCACACCCGGAGAATTCCGGAAAAATCCCGGCCGGGAAGCATGACCGGAAGAGGGTTCTCCGTCTTCCCACCTGGCTGACAACCGGTAAAAGCCTGAAAAAAGCGGAGACATAGAACGATGCTCTGCCTCCCTCACGGGATCTCCAGCTTGTAGCCATAGCCCCAGATCACGCTGATGCCCACATCGCTGCCGCAGTTCTTCAGTTTTCTGCGGACCCGGCGCACAGTCTCATCTGTGACACGGGTCTCCAGCTCGCTGTTGATGCCCCAGACTTCATTGAGCAGTTCTTCTCTGGAAAGGGCTTTGCCTGCCCTGCGCAGAAAGCAGCGGAGCAGGGAAAATTCTGTCATGGTAAGGCCCAGATCCTTGCCTTTGCAGGAGATCTGATGGGCATCTGCCACATAGGTCAGGTCACCGAAAGTCAGGTCGCCTTCCGGAAGCGGCTGACCGGATACGGACGGCGATGCCTGCGCCTCCTCTTCCTGGCGGTTTTCCCGCTCCATCTCGATCCGCCGGAACAGGGCCCGGATCCGCATGACCAGCATGGAAGGCCGGAAAGGTTTCATCAGATAATCATCCCCGCCGTAGCTCATGCCCATGCAATAATCCATCTCACTGTCCTTGGCGGTCAGGAGGATGATGGGCACCCTGGAAACGGCACGCAGCTTTTTGCAGATGCCAAGCCCGTCCGTCCCCGGCATCATGATATCCAGGATGACAAGATCGCAGGGATCCGCGGTAAACTGCGCAAACAGCGCATCTCCCGTGGGAAACACTGTGGTCTCATAGCCTGCGTCCTCCAGAAAGGAGCGCAGAACCTCCCTGATATTCTCTTCATCATCTGCTGCGTAGATCCTTTTTGCCATATGTTCTCCTGTTGTCCCTGCAGACAGCCTGCCCGGCAGGATCAACACCTGTTTTCTCATCTCCCGGAAAGCTGCTCAGTTTTTTCTCCTGTCATGCCCGTTTCTGGCATAAAAATCTCTCTTGTTCTCATACATCATGGCTTCTGCCCTGCGGAAGATCTTTGAAAACTCCTCCCCTCTTCCGGCTTTTGCATATCCCATGGAAATGCCGACGGTTGTCCTCTGATCCAGACGGATGGCATTGCAGGCTTCCGCAGCTGCCTTCATCTCTGCCGTCACCGCGGACATGTCTTTGCCAAAATAAAAGGCAGCAAACTCATCTCCGCCTACCCGGTAGATCTTGTAGGCGGACTTCAGGTGATCCTGCAGGTTTCTGGCCACAGCCACCAGCAGGCGGTCTCCTTCCGCATGTCCCAGATTGTCATTGATGGCTTTCAGGCCATTGACATCGCTGATGACATAGGTCATGTCCTCGCCCAGTTTTCTCTTCACCACTATGATATGTTCCAGATCGTACTCATAGCTGTTGCGGTTCCATATATTCAGATATGCATCGATAAAAGCCTGCTTCTGCAGCTTTCTCACCGGATTTTCGATGGCCAGGAAAAGTCCCACTGCTGTAATGGTAAGGGACTGGGCCGTAAAGAGGAATTCCGGGATCATGATCTGGACAAAAAGAAGGCCCAGAGTGATGAAGGACAGGGGAAGCACATTGAACAGGATCTCCCTGTCGATCCTCCTGTGGCAGATGATCAGAAGAACATCCGCGCTGAGGAAGAAAAGAAATCCCAGCGCATAGCAGAGGGTGGGACCAATGCCCGCGCTGTACTTCGTGCCGAGGCCCTGCAGGTACTCGATGGGGGACAGACTCATGAAGATCACACATCCAAGACTGATCAGACTGCCGATGATCATGATGGTCCTTCTCTGACGCCCCCTGGGGAAGACCAGAGAGACTGTGTACCCCAGGAAACTCAGGGAATACATCAGCGAAAAGAAAAAGAACAGGATATGACAGGTATCATTCACCTGCTTGCTGATGCTCTCCATATTTACCGTGATCTCTGTCACCAGGGCAAAGACGCAGTGGGCCATGCAGGTCAGGGCCAGGGGCAGAAAGACATCCTTCTTTTCCCGGAATCTGGCGCAGTACCTGTCATAAATGATCAGGAACATCATGATAATGATGGAAAACAATTCCGGACGTATGATCAGTAATATATTCAAAACCATTCTCCTCTGTCAGTTCTCAAAGCTACACTCCCTGACATCATATCATTTTTCACCGGATAAGCCAAGCTACTGGGCCACATTTGCTATAGGTTTGCGTAGAAATCCTACACTATTGATCCATGTACCGTGTAAGCCCGCAGGCTGAATTCCATATTCTGCCAATTTGCTGGCGTTCTTACCCCTGTAACAGCAAAGGTTATGTTGTATCATTGCCATGCCGGATCTATTTTGAAATGCTGATAGTAAAACATACACCCTCCTTCTCCTGCTGCCTGCTGTTTTCCACTTTGATCTTCCAGCCATGCCTCTCCACGATCTCTTTGGTCAGGGAAAGGCCGATGCCAGTATTGCCCATGGGACCCTTGTGGAAGCGGTCAAAGACCCGGGAAAGTTCCTCCCTGGACAATGGCTGGCAATCATTCCAGATGCTGAGTTCCCTGTCACTGCCTGAAATGCGAATTTCGGAAACCGCATGACGGATAGCATTGGACAAGAGATTGGTAACAACCCGCTCCAGCTGCCCCCGGTCTCCGGAGATCTCCAGCTCCGGCACATCCAGATGGATCTCTGTGTGCTTCTGCCCTGCCTGATATTCGATGCTCATGAGGCAGTCCTCGATCAGGTCCGACAGCTGCACCGGCTCCCGGACCGGTTTTGCGGCACCGCTCTCCAGCCGGGACAGGGTCATGATCTCATCCACCAGGGATGCCATACGCTCACTTTCCTGCAGGATCACATGGCAGGCATGGGCCGTGTCTGTGATGACTCCCTGCTCCAGCCCCTCCGCATAGCCCTGAATGGCCATGAGAGGTGTCTTCAGATCATGGGAAGCATTCTCAAAAAACTGCTTCTGCTTCTGCTGGTCCCGCTCCATCCGGCGGCCAAAGACCATACCCAGCAGCGCCGCTGCCACCGTGCAGCAGACCATGACGATCCAGCAGAGCATCTGAAAACGCTGCACCATCCACAGCTCCGAAGTGACGTCCACATAATAGAGCAGATAGCCTTCCTCGCCATAGTCCGCTTTGACTGTATAGACCTGCAGGCCTGCCTCATCGATAAAATAGATCTCATCCGCTGCCGTGGTATGGGTCCGGTACCAGTCCAGAATCTCTGTTTCCTCCGGATAAAGCAGATCCTCCTCCATGGCCTCTTCCTTGCTGCCTGCATGATATCCGCCGGAGGGCCAGGATTCCCCATACGTATCAAAATCCCCGGTTTCCCCATATGCGTCAGAAGACCCGGTTTCCCCAAATGTGTCAGAATCCCTAGCTTCCCCATATGCGTCATAGGATCCGGTATCCTCTTCTGCGCTTCTTTCCTGCTCATAGCCTGACCGGCTGCGCATTTCCTCGTCCAGATCATCCCTCTGATAATCAGAATCCGTGGAAATGACAGATGCCGCATAATCTGTACTCTCCTGCCTGTCTGTGCTGCCTTCCAGGGCCCGGTAAAGAATATCCGAAGCTTTGTCCCGGATATTGGAAGTCTCGATCTGATGGTAGAGCAAAAAAACCAGACCGAAGGAGCCCAGCATCACAAGACATATGAAAAGGATCAGTTTCAGGGATATTTTTTTCACAGTAGGATCTCCCATTTATCTTCGTTATCCGGCGTTCCGGTGATTTGACTGTCGCAGAAAGCGGACAGGGTTCCTCGCTGCACTCCATGTGAACAAGGTCCCGGACAGGTGGATTCTTACGGATCTTTAAGTTTGAAAACATATGCACAGTTGCTCAAAAACAGGCAGTTGCGCCCATTTTCCGACGTTGGCTTCTCTGGTGCATCAAAACACCCCAACTAAATAAGGGAACGCCGCAGCGCTCCCTCAGATTATAGTATGTTTCACGTAAATTTACAATTCGATGGAAATCTCTAAGGCAGATCACTCTTATAGATCACTCTTACATGTAACTCATGCATATAGCTCTTACCTATAACTCTTACCTATAACTCTTACAGATAACCGTAGCTTCCCGTCTGCCCGGAACCATAGCCGCTGCTGTTCATCCAGCTGCCGCTGCTTTCATAACCGTCAGACCAGCTGCCGCCATCGGAACCGCCGAACCAGTCGTCATAGCTGTCACTGTCTTCGGAGCCGTTGTACCAGTCGCCATAGCTGTCACTACCTTCGGAGCCGTTGTACCAGTCATCGTAGTTGTCACTGTCTTCGGAACCATCGTACCAGTCGCCGTAGCTGTCACTGCCTTCGGAGCCGTTGTACCAGTCATCGTAGTTGCCACTGTCTTCGGAATCACCGGACCAGAGATCATTTCCCTCTGCATTCTCAGCATCCTCTGACCAGAGATCATTGTCACCGGAGCCGTCGGACCAGCCCTCATCACCTTCTGCGGATGCACCGCTGCTGCCGGAAGCTGTTGTGAACTGCTCCAGCCAGCTGATATACTCGCTGTCGATGCCGGCATTGGTGAACACTTCCTGCAGCTCTCCGTAGAATTCGCTATCGCCGTGGGGCAGTGTGACGGAAAGTCCGTTCAGGGAAGTCTCATCCTCTGTCTTGTTGACATAGACGATGGCATCGTCCAGGGAACTGAGCAGGGCATCTGCGCTCTCGGAAGAAAGTTCGGAAGCCGCAGTCTGTATGTCTGTCAGATAGTAATCCGCTACAGTAACGTCATCCCATAAGCCTTCCCAATCACCGAAGAGATCCTCGAAGCCAAAGTCGCCTTCTCCATAGCCGCCTTCTTCCAGACCGTTATACAGATTCTGCAGCAGGCCTTCGAAATCTTCCCCGTAGCTGTCGCCGGAGTTCTCGCTGTAGCCATCGTCATAGCTGTTACCGGAACCGCTGCCATAGCTGTCATCAGAGCCTTCACCGAACCAGCTGTCGAAGCCGCTGCCATAGCTGTCATCGGTGCTGCCGCTGTAGCTGTCATCAGAGTCCTCTTCAGAGCTTCCGCCGAACCAGCTGTCAAAGCCGCCGCTGTAGCTATCATCGGTGCTGCCGCTGTAGCTGTCATCAGAACTGCCGGATCCGCCATGCTCTTTGCCGCTGTCGCTCTGCAGCAGGGGATGGACCCGCTCTTCCTCATCGGTGCTCACTGCCTGTGTGTAATCTCCGGAAAGAAGGGCTTCCTCATTTTCATAAGCGAAGGTCTGCCAGGCGTTCATCAGCGTATCCACCTTGCTCTCATCTACCAGCGCCATGATGGACTGGGAACCGTTTTCCTGGTCCTGCTCATTGGCTGTCACCATGGTGTCCACGATCTCTTTGCCAAGCTCTGTGGTGGAAATGGACGGATCCTGATACAGGCTCTTCATCCAGTCTGTGTAGCTCAGGCCGATGTTGGATTCAAAATCCTCGGAGACCAGAGCGTAATCGCAGTAGTCCTGCAATGCGCTGCAGACTTCCAGGGAACCCATGATGCAGGCATCAAAGCCGATCATATCGAAATGAACCCCTGCCCCGGAGAGGGCCTGCTGCATTTCATCAATGGTAAGGGTGGCTTCTTCGTCCTCTACATTTTCATCATAGCCGAAGCCATAGACCGGACCGCCGCCGTGATCCCACATGATCAGTTCGTAGCGGTCTGCCGGATAATTGGCTGCCGCCCAGGAGATGAACTCCTGCAGCGTCTGGGGATCGGTGCAATCCTGCTGCCCCAGATCGTCATTGACCACTTCCAGTCCATTCTCTGTGATCTTGTGGATCTGAGTCCGGTCAGAAGCGATATCGAAGGTGTCATCCCACTGGGAAGTGCCTACGGTCTCGATCAGGACATTGACATTCTCTGCATATCCTGCCTGCACCATTTCCTTCAGATCCTCTGTGGCTGCGCCGCCCTCAGACTCCAGATTGGAACCATTCATGTAGACCAGGACTGTAACGTCCTTTTTCTCTGCATTGGCCTTCTGCGTCTTGTCTGTGGATGCTGTTTTCAGGGTGCTGTCTGTCTTTGCTGTGCTGGCTGTCGTCGCTGCGCTGTCTGTCTTTGCTGTGCTGGCTGTCTTTGCTGCACTGGCTGTCTTTGCTGCGTCTGTGCCTGCCTGCTGAACTACTGTGACTGCCTTGACGCTGTCGGCCTGCGCCTTCTGTCCTGCGGATGTGCCGCATGCGGAAAATGCTGTAGCTGCTGCCAGAATACCGATCAAAAATACACTCATCAATCCTTTACGTTTCATGTTCTTTTCCTCCTATTGTACAAATGAGCCGCTCTCTTTTGCGGTTGTCTTTCTTTGTTTTGATGTCTGTATCATAGGAGTTTGGGGAAATAAATTCCCACATGAAACTGCGTCAGAACTGTCACAAAAGTGTCACAGGGGGGATTTTCTTTTGAAAACTTCCCACATCTGAGCTTTTCCGCAGAGCATGGATGCCGTGAATCGAAAATGTCTTTTCAGAGCCTTAGAAAATGTCTCTGAAAAGGCATTTTCGATTCCGCCACAGCGAAGTTTCCGAAAAGCACAGTTGTTCCGTCACACCCGCTGCCTGTTTTCTGGTGTGTCGCTGGCGCGGAGGTATAGCAAGGCAGGCAGGCCAAATATAAAAAGGGAACTCGGAATTGCCAGCCTGCCGGAAATTCCTCTGTCCCCTATTGCAAAACGTTTTGTAGATTACTGCTGTGAAAACATATAAAAAACATCCATGGTTATCGCATACCGCCGGATCTGCGCCGCAGGCACACGCCCAGCACCACCATCACAGCAGCGCCCACCAGGATCAGAACCAGCGGTGTTACGCTGTCTGTAGTTGCCTGCGCAGTTTCTCCGGCGGTCTCCTCCTGTGCTGCTTCTGTACTGTCCGCGTCAGCTGCGGAGGACGTTTCTTCCGATCCGGTGATCTCCGTCTCACTGTCAGCTGTATTGCTGACTTCCTCTGTATCCGCAGCTTCGCTGAGGTCTGCAATATCTTCCACAGCGCTCTGTCCCACGGTATAGCCGAAGACATCGCTGAGGGCCTCATAGATGGCATCCCGGGCTTCCTGGTTGTACATGGTAACCGCTGCGGAATGGCCAATGGCCGCTGCCAGGTCACTGCCGGTGGCAAGGATCCTCTTCACGTTTGGATTGCCACTTTCCGGAATGGCTGCTATATACCAGGGATCCACGGCGCCAAAGACCATGACCACGTTGGCAGTGGTGGTCTTTTCCCACTCCACCATCTCATCGTAGGCCAGAGGGAACTCAAAAGCCATCTCTCTCTGCTCTTCCGTCAGCATCTGATACATCATGGGATACTGCTTTTCCTCTTCTGTCAGGGACAGACCGGGGAAGGAAGGATCCTTCTCCTGCTCTTCTGCAATCCGCTCCTCCAGGGGCGTCAGATCCAGGGAATAATTGCCCATCTGCATGGCGGACTGCATGGTATAGACAAACATGATATTGTCCGTGCTGCAGACAAAGCCCGAAGGCGGCTCCAGCCGACAGAGCAGCTCCAGCAGCGCTTCTTTCTTGGCAGCGATCTGCTCCTCCGTATCCGCAGGCATGGAAACCACATTTTCAAAAGTAGAGATCGCGCCGTCGGGACTGCAGTAGTCCTCAAAGCCGGCCTGGTTCATCCAGACAATGGCCTGGGCATCCGCAAGGGCAAAGTCAAAGAATTTTGCACCGTCATCCTCCATCAGGATCGGACGATAGGCATCTTCTCCGCCTTCGGCCTCCTGAATGGCCTTTTCTTTATATGCCACCTTCAGATCATCCTTATAGCGCATGCATTCCACCTGGAATTCCAGGATAGCATTGCGCATTTCTTCTGCCTGCTCTGCCGGCAGTACGGCATCCCCCACACTATGATTGATGAATTCATACAGACGGCTGTCGGTTCTGGATTCACAAAGAGGGGCACAGAAGGGCAGGAAAAGATCCGCGTCCTCCGGATATTTGTATGCCTGATAATTGGTGGTGAAGCCCCCCTTGCTCACGCCGGTCATGATGCGCTTGCCAGGGAGCAGACTGCTCAGCCTGCTGATGATGGCATGAATATCCTCTGCAGCATTTTCCAGAGTCAGGTAAGGCCACAGTTCCGTGGAATCCCTGTCCAGGCCCTCCGGCTGAGACTCACCGAAAAAGCGATACTCAATGCTGACCTTGTTATAGGTGCAGTCATCCGGAAAGATAATCAGTGAGGCGACACTGGTCAAAAGGTCGTAGCCGCCTACTTCATAGCAGGTGGGTACATTCTCTCCCTTATACCGCACAGTGAACTTCTGCTGCAGGGTGATGCCGGTATCCGTCTGCCAGTCCAGAGGCTGCTCCATATAAGCAATGATGGTATCGGATTCCACCCGGACATCGCTGATCCCCTCCACAGCCTTCAGTTTCTCAGCGAAGGCTTCTGTTTCCGGAGAGGTGGTGACTTCCGCCACCGGGATCTCATCTCCAATCTCGTATTGACTGTCATCACCGGCAAGCGTTTCGCCGGAAGAGCTCTGCTCCGCATAGCAGGGAACAGACGGCATCAGGCTCACTGTGATGGCTGCCGCCAGAGTGATCTGCATCAGTTTACGGAATACATTTTTCATAATTTTCTCTTTCCGGTCCTGTCTTTACGACAGTCCTTATGCTGTATTTCTTCTACATGCTTCCTCTTGTCAGCTTTTTTTCACCGGCTGCTTCGTGCCAGTGTAAACTTCCCATATCATTTTCTTTGTAAAGCATTCATCCGCATCAAACCTTCTTCACATGTACAATTGCTTCTAGGGCAGACCAGGGGTTTGCGAGGCATCGGGATTTTTCATTACTTTAACGGGAAGCAATTTTAATTACCCGGTCTCTCCCTTACTGGGTCTCCCCCTCGCTGAAAACATCCTTCGACGCGTCGGCCTGCTCCTCCCGGAACTTTTCGGCCTTTTTCTTCATCTTCGCGCTGGATTTGTGGAAATTGGTCTCCGGCTGATTGAGCACCACCTGCGGGAAGGGGATACTGATCTCATATTTGTCAAATACCAGCTTCAGGGCTCTTCTCAGATCCCGATCCAGCTGGATCCTGTCAGCCTCTGTACACTTGGCAACGATCTTGATATTGACGGAATTGTCACCCAGCTCGCCGACACCCTTGTAGAAGGGGCCTTCCTTGATGGCCGGCAGTTCTTCCCGGATATGGGGGAATTCCTTCTCCAGGATCTCCTCCACATACTGCAGATCCTCGCCGTATTCGATGCTCATGTCGCAGGCGACCACAGAGAAGTCCTTGGTCATGTTCAGCACATCTCCCACGCTGCTGTTGTTGAAGACCTTGATATTTCCGCCGCCTTCCTTGACCTTGACGGTGCGGATGCCGATCTCCACTACAGTGCCGCGGAAGCCCGCGATGGTCACGATATCGCCTACCCGGAAGGTGCCTTCAAATACGATCATCAGACCTGCCAGAATATCCTTGATCAGGCTGTTGGCGCCCAGGCCGACTACCAGACTCAGGATGCCGGCTGATGTCAGGAGCACGGATGTGTCCACACCCAGCTGGGCCAGGCAGACATAGAACAGACCGATCAGTACCGCAAATTTGATACAATTGGAGATCAGCCGGCAGATGGTCTCGCCTTTGGCATCCAGTTTATCCGCGAACAGCATCAGGATCTTCCTTATCAGGACGGAAATGACGATGACGGAAACGCAGATGATCACGCACTGGGTAATGGCAAAGATATTGAAGCCCTTCTGCCAGGAACCCTTGAGGATATAGTGCATGATGGAATCTTCTGCAAAGATCCTGTCTGCCAGCAGGATCATGATCACAAAGGCGATGGAAGCCGCCAGCAGCACCACTTCCAGGATGGATCCGATCTTCTGGGCTGCAGTCTGCTCCTCCCAGGGAATGTCCTTTGTGGAGAATCTGAACAGGATGGACCTGGTCCGGATCTTTTTGCCGTCCCCCCGATCCACAGTAATCATCTCCCGGCCGCTGGCCAGATCCACATCGGACTCTGCGAACTCTGTATCCTCCGCTGCCTCTGCCCCGGTATTGCTGATACAGAAAGTCAGGAACAGGAGCAGGAGCACCATCCATGCCAGGGAGAAGCCGAAGGCCACGCCTGCGATGGGTGCGCTCATGTTGTTGAGGGTAGCCAGAGGTACCGCGATGTAGAGGATCTCTCCGTCATACTCGGAACTCAGGCAGTAATAATTCACGCCCTCGATAGTAATGAAATCATTGAAGCCGGGCAGCAGCTGGGTCTCAGTGAAGCCATAGCTCTCCGCGCTCTGACCCATCAGCTCTTCATCCGGATAATAATCAAAGACTTTTGTTTCATTATTGATGGCAAAGACGAAGCCATTGTTGCCGGTCTTAATATCCGCAAGCACATCGCCCAGATCCGTATTGGCCAGGGCAGTCTGCAGGGTATTGGCCGCTACACTGATCTGGACCAGACCCACCGTCTTCAGATTTTCATCCTGAATGGCTGTGCCGATATACTGGCAGAAAACGCCGTCATCGCTCATCATGGGATCCTGTACCAGTTCTATAATGGAGCCATCCAGGATCCGGCGAAATTCGTAGCTCTGGTCTTCCTCATTTTTGCTGAGCTCATAGCTCCAGAACCTGTTGCTGGAGGCAATGGTCCTGCCCTCCATATCCAGATAGGACACACTATCTGCCTGCAGCGCATCTGCCAGTTCCTGCATGTATTCTCTGGTCAGGACGGAATTGTCGGTATTTTCCACGATCTCCGCCAGAAGCCGGGCCTTCTCCAGATAGGACTCATTGTACTGCTCGTTCAGGTATTCCTTTTCCTCCTGCTCCGCAGTCAGGGTCTCCTGAGTCTCTGCCATCCGGTGGCTGTTGGTCACTGACTGGCGGGACAGGGCAAAGAGGGATTCCATAAAGAAGGTCATGACGAAGATGACCGCCACACCGATCACGCCGATGATCAGCAGCTTGCCGCTCATATACCTGCGGAATTCTTTTCTGTCTGTGGGCGCGCTTGCCTCTCCGGCCGCAAATGCCGCATACAGGATCATGATGGTCACCATGAGCAGATAGATGGCCAGCACGATGCCGACTGTTACATTTCTGTTGGAGATCAGTTCACTCTCCGGTACCGCGCAGACGATATATTTGCTGTCAATGAGGCCTGTGGTGCAGTAATAAGTTTCCCCATCAATGGTCATGTAGGCGCTGACGCCATCCGCCAGCAGTTCCGCATCCATGCCGGCTGCCACAGCGCTGGTGCCGGTCTTGTCTGTATCCGGATGGAACAGGAAGGTATAATCCAGGGGTGATACCGCCAGCACAAAGCCATCCTGGCCTACCCGCACGCCGTCCAGGGTCTCTGCCAGAGATGCGCCGTACTCGATCTTCTTCTGCAGCACTTCCGTGTCTCTGACCACAACGACCATGGTATCCTCATCGATCTTTGCGCCATAGTAGCGATTATTTTCATCACCTTCAATGGAAAATGGCTCCGCCGTATCTTCTGTACCGGCCTCAAAGACCTGCTTCAGCATGTTGAAACGGTTCAGGCTGTAATCCTTTGCCGCATCTGATGCGGAGCAGAGGACCCGGCCCTGCCGGTCAATGATCAGGAGATTCTGTACATCGATGATCTCCCGCAGTTCTTCCATGTAGGCATCTGTTTCTTCAAAGGCATCCATGGTCCGGGCCATGAGGGCCACGGTCTCTGCCTTTGAAATATTCAGCTGGTCGAAGGAAGCGGTCAGCGTATCCGCCGTTTCATCCATGTCATCGATCATGTCCGCAACCAGCGTCAGTTTCTCTTTGGAAGCCTCCTGCTGCCGCGCACACATGCTGTTGTCCAGAAAAAGTGCCACGACCAGCGCCAGCAGCACAGCGCCCACCAGTTCCAGCAGGAAGGCAATGGCGATCTTTGTCTTATTCTTCTTCATCTTGTCCTACCCCCCACTTTTCCATCAGCTGTGAAACGGTTCCATTCTCCAGATTACAGGTCAGAGCAGCATCCACCTCTTCCGTGATCTCACTGCCCTTTGCGGTGGCGATCACATAGTCCTCTGTGGAATACGGCTCCTCAAAATAGACTCTGCTGTCATCCAGCCAGGGAAGGGTGATGCAGCCGTCAGCGCAGATGGCATCCACCTGGCCATACTCCAGGGCTTCATTCATCTCATCATAAGTATCCATCTCCCGGATGGTCAGAAATGCAGCCGCGTCCTCCGGGGAATCCCCGCTGATCAGACCTTCCTCCTGCAGCTTGCGGATCAGATTTTCCTCTGCCGTGGTACCGGTCCGGACTGCCACCAGGGCTCCCTTCAGGTCCCCATAATCGCTGAACAGGGTGGATCTCTCCACCATCACCCGGCCGGCATCCTCATAATAGGTCTGGGAAAGGCTGAATTTCTCCGCCCTCTCCTCTGTTCTGGAATAGGCAGCGATCAGGCAGTCCACCTCTCCCTTCTCCAGGGCGCTGTCCCGCTCTTCCGGCGCCAGACCTACATATTCCACGCCGTCATAGCCCACAGTCAGGGCCAGCTGTCTGGCCAGGTCCGCCTCAAAGCCATAATAGGTATCTGCTTCTTCGCTGTAGGCGCTGAAATTGTCAAGATTGGTCCTGACGCCTACCCGCAGATAATTTCCGCTGCTTTCCGTCCCTTTGCTGTCTGCGGAACAGCCGGCCGCCACTATGCCTGCCGCCAGCAGGACTGCCGCAGCCGCGATCGTTCTCTTTCTCATAGATGTCTCCTTCCCCCTGGGATCTCATTTCCTGATTATGTTCCTTTTAAAGATTTAGTTCGCGCAGAAATTTTCAATCAGGTCAAGTGCCTCTTCTCTTTCCGGTATCGGATATACAGCAAATACATGCCAGAGTCCCTCACCTTTTACAAGTGTCACATCAACCCCTGCATCCTTCATGTTCTGATAGAGGATCAGATTGTCCGGGCAGAGGATATCATTTGTTCCCTGGATGATCATAGTATCCGGATAGCCTTCAACGTCAGCAAATACAGCGCTGTATTTCGGGTTTTTCAGATTTTCTTCACCTGCCCACAGCTTTGCATATTTTGTGAGTCCGTAAAGATCAAGTTCAGGATCCGTTTCATTAACGCTTTTTAACTCTTCATTGCTGAATGTCATATCGGAGACAGGTGCCATGAGTACCACCTTTTCGGGTTTTTCAAGATTTTCTTTCTTGATCGTGTACATAAGCCCCAGCGAGAGATTTCCTCCGGCGGAATCGCCCATAACGTATACCTTCTTATTTCCGTTATCCTTCAGAATTTCCTTGTACAGGCTCTCAATAAAGGAAAATGTCTCTTCGCCGTTTGCCTCAGGTGCAAGGGGATATAGCGGCATATAGACTTTTGCATTGAGCCTGGTCGCCAGATCATCACAGAATTCCACATGCGCTGAAGTGATGCCAAAGACCCAGGCCCCGCCGTGAATATAGAGTATCACATTTTCATAGTCGTCTTTTGTAAGGGTATAAACTTTGCTGCCATCCCATTCCATACTGTCAAGGGTGTTTTCCACATCACACTCCGGAAATGTCTGCTCACCGCGGGATGACAAATGTTCTACGACCTCGTCATAGTTTTCTGCGCTGAGGTATTCCTTGTCGCCGGCATTTACCAGTGTCTCTTCTTCATATTTTTTCGCCTCATCGGACATGGAAAGCGTAATGATGCTGTCATCCTCCGGTTCAAAGGCAACGGTAAAATCAATGTTGTAATGCTCAGAGAAATGAACATCAAGACTTAAGTTCGTTACGTCGGCCACTGTGATAAAGGTGGATTCCCAGGTCTTTTCTTTGACCCTCTGTTCCCAGGTGTAAGTATCATAGGTATCCATCAATTTCTGTGTTGCGGCCCTGGCACCTTCATAATCTTCAGCCGCTGTGATTTTGTTGTATCCGGTTACACTATAGAATTCTTCTATAGCCGCATCGATATTACCATCAGATCTGTAGAACTGGTCATAAGCGCCTCGTTCCATCATTGTAAAAATATCATCTGCTTCTTTAACTTCAGGCAGATACTCAGTTTCCAGCTCAATTCTTTTAATGCCGCAGGGCATCATTTCCTCTTCAAACCAGTCTTTATCAATATAATAGTTGGCATTCACATCTGTTTCTGTAGCTTTCCAGGAGTCGGCCGCAAACTCAACTACGACGGAATAACCGGTCTGATCTGTTAAAAAGAAAGACTGCTGAAAGCCGAAGGACGATACGTCAAACCAATCATAATCATCAATATGCGCAAGGATCTCGTCGATCGTGGAATACTGTGACAGCATAGTCTGCATAAAAGTTTCCGAGCAGCGCCTCAGTGCTCCGGGATTGGTCGAGCTGTAGCGGAATGCTTCTTCATCCATTCGTACATTGGTTTCAGCATAAATTCCCGCTTCCGACATGACATCACAGCACGCATACGGCAGAGTAAGGTAATCTTTGTCACTGAGGGTGAAATCATCTCCCCAGGCAGCATGCGTAAGCGGCATATTTCCTATGCCGATCGTCCGAATATTACCGGAATTATTCCGCACAATAAAAGCCGGCGTATCGGAACAATAGAAATCATAATTTCTGCCCACATAAACATTGCCGTCCAGGATGACCTTAACTGCGGAACAGGCACCCATTGCAGTATCGTATTTGTCCATATAGGCAGCAGCGCTTTCACTGTCCCAGTCATCATAGGTGACTTCAATCACCCGGTCTGTCACCACCGTATAGGGATGAGAGGACGCCGTTTTCTGGGTTTCTTCTGTTTCCTTGATTTCTTCCATTTCTTTCGTCTCTTCTTTCTCTTCTGCTTCCCTGGTTTCCGCTGTTTCCCGGGTTTCCGCTGTTTCCCCGGTTTCCGCTGTTTCCTGGAGTTCCGCTGTTTCCTGGGATCCTTCTGTTTCCTGGAGTTCCGCTGTTTCCTGGGTATTTCCTGTAGAAGCGGTACCACAACCAGCCTGGGAAATCATGCATGCCATCGCCAATAGTGTGCTGATCATTTTCTTTGTCATATATTTTCTCCTGAATCTCTGAAGGCCTTTGGTGCAAGCCCCTGCCTTGTGGATATTTTACTCTCCGGTATTTTTCTGATCACGTGGGTAAATTTGTCTCTGCCGTCTTCATTTAATTCGTCTTCTTCCGGATCCTCAGACCCTCATAGTAAGCATTTTTGTTGGCATACATCATATGGTCTGCTTCTCGCTCCAGCTCCGATGCGTTAAGACCGGGATACTCTGCGCTGGCAGCATAGCCCATGGAAACAGAAACTGCCTTTACCAGCTCACCCTGCCAGCCGCCGCATTTTTCGTGAATGGACGTCATGGTCTCTTCTCCCGGCAGGTTTTCAAAATCAATGGCGGCGAACTCATCTCCGCCGACCCGGTAGAGCTTGTCCGGATCCCCCATGCCATCGGCAATACAGCGGACAGCGCCCCGGATCAGTTCATCTCCGGCCCTGTGGCCATCTCTGTCATTGACCACCTTCAGACCATTGATGTCAAAGATCCAGATAGTAAAAGGCCGGTCAGAGCCACTGCTTTCCAGCTGCTGTAATTTTTCATTGAAAGCCCGTCGGTTCTGTAAGCCGGTCAGCTCATCCCGGTAGGCAAATTGCCGCCGCAGAGCAGACAGTTCTTCCAGTTCCATCTGTCGCTCATAGCTTTCCTTACGAATGCTGCGATAGGAAAAGCCCAGGGCCATACTGATCACCGCAAACACGATAAAATTCACAATGAAGGCGCTGACATTGGCATAATAACGGATGCCAATGAAAAGCATGATCAGATCAAAGACAGCTTCTGTCAGAAATACCTGCATCCTGTCCAGCATGCAGATCATGGGAACCAGAGAGATCACAGCCACATAGATCAGGACAGATTCCACCTGCTGCCTGGCGTCCAGCCAGGTAAGAAACAGGGCGCAGAGAACCAGAACGGCGGAATAGACAGCCGTCACGCTTCTCACCCGGGCCGGATCTCCTTCCACTTTGCGGAGAAGCAGCAGGGCAGCAATGCTGGCAGCAAGCAGCACAACATAACTGCACATGTACCAGACCCACATGCCGCCTGATGTGAATTCCGCGGACAATCCGCTCAGCTGCACAAGGATCATACTGGCCTCAAAAAATATGATGAAGGGCACGATCAGGCGAAAAGCCGTCACACAGTCCTTCGCCAGAAGCTCTTGTTTTTTGTTCTGCTTATCTGCACTCACGTATGCTCTCCTTTAATGAAGTATCTCCAGACTTCAGCTGGCTTTTGAAACATTCTCAGTACACAGTTTTGATCTCGTCCCTCGTCAGCCGATAAAAATCCATAAATCCCGCCAGGTCCTCATCGTTTTGAATGCAAAGAACTTCTTTGATCTTTCCTGTAGAGCAATCCCGGAATCCGGCCACTTTCTCTCCTGTGCATATGCTGGCGCGTATCACCGGCTGCTGGGATGATGGATCATAAGGGACCTGAAAAGTGATTGTTTTTTTCTTCTTTCCGAACATAGTAATCCTCTGGCGTAAATCTTTCCTGCTTTTCTTATTTTCCCTCACCTTTCTGCTCCGGTGGCTGCCGGAGGGACGTAGGATTGCTTCCTTTTCTTGTTTTCCCACACCTTTCTGCTCCGGCGGCTGCCGGAGGGCGTAGGATTTCTTCAATTTTCTATTTTCATATGCTTTCGTACAGTTGACAAGAAGATATGCCCCTACTGTCAGGCCAAAGTTGACAAAAGGGTACGTCCCCGCTGTCACATGTCAGAGGCCGCCGGGTAACCGTATGCGCTCCGGCAGTTTCGCACCGCCCGGAGAATAGCCTCGCTCATGACATCCGCAGCCAGAGTTCCCACCAGATCCAGGTCAGCCGGAACCTTACCTACAGAAAGAGCATAGACACTGTCTCCATCCGCAGTAGTATGCACCGGACGGATGGCTCTGGCCAAACCATTCTGTGCCATGGACGCGATCTTGCAGAGCTGGGTCTTGGTGAAAACACCATTGGTGATCACTGCGCCGATGGTGGTATTCCCCGTAAATTTGTTCTCAATGATCTCTGTACTTGCCCGCATCAGCTCCACAGTGTCTTCAAAGCTGTCTCTGCTCTCGCTTAGCAGACCGGCCACCTTCTGTCCTGTCTTCCAGTCATAGATGTCGCCAAGAGCATTGACACAGACAATAGCGCCGATCTGCAGCGAACCGACCTGTACCGCATAGCTGCCGATGCCGGACTTCATGCAGGTCTCCATGCCCTTCCACTTACCCACGGTGGCACCGCAGCCTGCACCGAAATTGCCATCCCGGTAATTGCCGCCCTCCAGGGCCCGCCGGGCTGCCTTATAGCCATAGCTGCTGTCCGGCCGGACATCACACCTTGCCACTGTCAGGTCAAAGATATCCGACTGACAGACCAGGGGCACCTTGCAAACGCCTACATCATAGCCGATGTCCTGCTCCTCCAGATATTTCATAACACCGTCCGCAGCCCCCAGACCATAGGCGCTGCCGCCGCCAAGTACCACTGCATGAATGGCGTGGGCTGTTGCCACCGGTTTCAGCAGCTCCGACTCCCGGGAAGCAGGACCGCCGCCCCGCACATCCAGACCTGCTGCCATGCCTTCCCGACAGATCATGACCGTGCAGCCGGTAGCTGCTTCTGCATTTTCATACTGGCCGATGCAGATATTTTCTATGTCTGTGATTCTGATCTCTTTCATGGCGCTTCCGTCCTTTCCTACGCTGTTTCCACCCTTACAGCCATAGAATCGATGTGGATCTTCTTCATTCTCTATTTGCCTATGCCTTTTCTGTCCCGACGACTACCGGATCAGCACAGATTTTCTTCATTTTTTCTATGCTTTCTCGCTTTTGTGACAGAAGGGTACGTCCCCTCTGTCAACGTCCCCGCTGTCACCCTCTGTTCTTTATAATATCATAATCGGCAGGTTCGGTAAATCC
>R14__coassemble_399_pt1 | contig 31957 bp, 28 predicted proteins | sample R14__metabat2_high_PE_030 | metagenome-assembled genome bin R14 | reverse complement strand
GGTCCCATAGCCTGAAGGAAAAATTTTAATTTACACTAAATTTAAGACTTGACTCCCGCTTTCCTTCCCTGTGATCTTCATCTCGCCGGGCTTTGTAAAATATTTCGCCGGAAGGTTTCAAATGACCATGACTTATCCTCATTTTAGCCAAAAAATCTCTCCCATCTTCCCATAAAATGCTAAGAAATGTCACTGGTATCTTGCTCCGGTTTCCATTATAATGAAGCGGAATAGTTATGAAAACCTGAAACTCAAGCCTGACGTTTTGCCACACCTGACCTGTTCAAGGGTGATCGTCCGTGTGAAAGAGGTAAGGTCAAAGATACGAAAGAAGGCATTCTCATGCTGGGGCATTTCTGGATCAAATGGAGAGTACTTTTCCTCACTTTTGTAAAATGGCTGCTGATATCGGCAGCAGTGGGCACAGTGATCGGTGCGATCGCTGTGGCCTTTGCCTATGCCATGCATTATGCCACGACCATCCGGGAAGCCAACTGGTGGCTGGTCTTCGGCCTGCCCCTGGGCGGTCTGCTCATCGTCTTTCTCTATCGCAGGAGCGGTCAGGGCGCCAATACCGGCACCAACAGGATCCTGTCCACCATCCGGAATGAAGAAAATTCCATGCCGGGCCGGGTGGCACCGCTGATCCTGCTGTCCACCGTGATCACCCATTTTTTCGGCGGCTCTGCCGGACGTGAGGGTGCCGCCCTGCAGTTCGGCTCCAGTCTGGGGGACTGGTTCGCCAGAAAGGTACATCTGAATGAGAGTGACAGAAAGATTCTGATCATGTCCTGCATGAGCGCAGCCTTTTCCGCCCTGTTCGGTACACCCCTGGCGGCGGCTCTCTTTCCTCTGGAGGTCATCAGTGTAGGCGTCATGTATTACGGCGCTCTGGTCCCCTGCTTCATGTCCTCCTTTGTGGCCATGCATATGTCAGTCCTCATGGGGACCCAGGAACTGATGCCGGCCTATATGATCACAGACGTCCCGGACTTTTACGGACTTTCCTGGCTACAGGTCCTGGCCCTGGCCATCATCTGCGCAGTAGCAGGCTCCCTTTTCTGCATCATGCTGCACCGCAGTCACCGGAGTCTGGCCTATTACATGCCCAATCCCTACGTGCGGGTAGCGGTGTGCGGCGTTATCATCATCGCCCTTCGCTTTGCCCTGCAGACGGACATGTTTCTTGGCGTAGGCGAACAGACCATTGAAGAAAGTTTTACCACAGTACAGGCCCCCTGGGTCTTCCTGCTGAAAATGATATTCACCAGCCTGACACTTTCCTCCGGCTACAAGGGCGGCGAGATCGTGCCTTCCCTGTTTGTGGGCGCAACTCTGGGCTCTGCCCTGTCCGGACTGCTGGGCCTGCCTATTGATCTGGCGGCAGCCTGCGGCATGGTCAGCGTCTTCTGCGGCGTTACCAACAGCCCCCTGTCCACCATGCTCATGGCCCTGGAGCTGTTCGGCGGCAACGGCATGCTCTTCTACTGCATGGCCATCGCTGTCAGCTACCTGTTGTCCGGCTACCAAAGCCTGTACATCGATCAGAAGATCGTTTATTCCAAAACAGAAAACAAATATATCAATTCCCATGTTGACAAAGGCTGATCACTGAAATTCAAAACTTACAAGGAGAACTTATGCCGATTAAATTTCTGGAAAATCTGACCGCTTCCCTGGATGCCGCCGATCTGGAGGCCGTATCCACCATGACCGAAGATGAGGCCCGGTCCTTTCTTTATGAACTGCGTCCCGTGCCGGATGACATGATGCCCGTCTCCCATCAGAAAAAGGAGCGTACCAAAGACCTTTCCATTATCATTCCCGCTCACAATGTGGAGAAATTCATTTCCAAATGTCTTTCCTCTGTTCTGATCGCTCTGGCGCCTCTGGACATTGATGCGGAGATCCTGATCGCGGAAAATGATTCCACAGACAACACCCGCAAGATCATTGAAAATTTCGGCGGCATTGTCCGCCTGCTGGATTGTGATGGGATCACCTCTGTAGGCGCAGCCAAAAACCGGGCGCTGGACGAGGCCGAGGGCCGCTATCTGATGTTCGTGGATGCGGATGATTCCGTGCTGGAGGATTCCATCGGAGATATGTGGCGGGCGCTGATCACTTCCGGCGCCGATATCGTGGCCCAGGGATTCCTGGATTATGACAATGACGGCGCCCATCCCCTGACAGATATCCCAAGGGAGATCGAACGCTATGACCAGATGTCTCGTGTCACCACTTTCCTGTGGGGCAAGATCTACAAGGCGGAGCTTTTTGATGAACTGCGCTGCCCGGAAGGTCTGTATTATGACAATACCATTCCCCTGTTCCTGATCTATCCCAGAGTAAAGAACATGTACCTGCTGGATGGCTGCGGCTACGTCTACCACAGGCACAAACAGGCCATGACCAATGTCCTGCAGGGCAGCACAAAAAGCATAGATACCGTCTGGATGCTGGACTATTGTCTTGGACAGATGGCGGAAGCCGACCGCAGGCGGGATCCCATCACCCTCTACCGCAATGTCATGAACCACTATTCCATGCTGTCCTGGAGCCGGGTCCGCAAAATGGAGGACGATGTCCGGGAAGCTGTCTTTGTGGTCGGCGCCTGCACCTTGGAGCAGATCTACGAGACCCTGACACCGGAAGAGATCGAACAGCTGCCTCTGCTGCTGACGGAAATGGAGCTCACTCTGCAGACTGTCTTCCGCAATCGCCACTGGCGGGTCTGGGACTATATGTGCCGCCACGGCAGAGAGGCCCTGAAGAAGCGGGAAGAAGAGTTGCTGGCAAACCAGAAAAAGACAGCCAAGAAAGACGCCATCAATGAGGTAAAAAAAGATATCCTGCAGAAGAAGGAGGCCCTGAAAGAGGCCAAAAAGGAACTGAAGCGGGAGATCGCCCAGCACAAGGAGGACATCCGGCAGGCCAAAAAGAACATTGCCCTGATCCGTTCCTCTGATATCTTTATTGAATAAAATTGAACAAAAAACATCCCGGCCGGATACAGGATCCTGCCGGGATGTTTTTCTTTGTATCAATTGTTTAATTGGAACCTGTCATGGCCTCCAGTACCAGGATCTCATCCTCATTCAGAGAATTCTTGATCTTCAGGCCCTCGAACATATCGATGTCCACGATGCCGCCCTTCTGATGTACAATGACGCGGTTTGTCTTGCCTGCTGCAATGGCTTCCACCGCAAAATAGCCCATACGGGAGGCTGTCACACGGTCACGGGCATTGGGGGAACCACCTCGCTGTACATGGCCAAGTACGGTCACTCTGGGATCCAGTCCCAGTTCCTGCCTGATCATGTTAGCTACCTGCTGGGCTGCGCCGCCGTTTCCTACGGTCTCATTGTCCAGAGTGCCGTCTGTCTTTCGCTTTGCGCCCTCTGCCACTACTACCAGGAAATGAGTCCTGCCGGCGAAACGGGCTGTCCGGATCTTTTCCGCAACATCTGCATCAAAATCCCAGGGAGTCTCCGGCGTCAATACGGCGGTAGCGCCTGTGGCAATGCCTACATACAGAGCCAGATTTCCGGCCCGATGACCCATAACCTCGATGACGGAGCAGCGCTCATGGGACTGCATGGTATCACGGATCCGGTCAATGGATTCGATGGCGGTATTTGCTGCTGTGTCATATCCGATGCAGTAATGGCTGCATCCGATATCATTGTCAATAGTAGCAGGGATACCGATCACAGAAATGGGATGCTCCTTGGCCAGTGCCAGACATCCGGCAAAGGTACCATCACCACCGATGGCTACAATACCATCGATGCCCATCAGCTTGCAGGTATTGAATGCTTTCTGCCGGCCTTCTACGGTACGGAACTCATCGCTTCTGGCTGTGTAGAGCATGGTACCACCGAGATTTACGATATGTGCCACGTCTGCACTGGTCATACGATATACATCACCATGGATCAGGCCGCTCCAGCCACGGCGGATGCCTACTACTTCGATTCCCCGGTACAATGCGGAACGGACTACCGCACGTACTGCTGCATTCATGCCGGGTGCGTCTCCGCCTGAAGTCAGCACGCCGATCCTTCTGATTCTCTTTTTCTCCTCCGCCATTTCTGACACCATCCTTTCATTTGTTCACTCTCCGGCAGACATACAGATCTCTCTGTGCGCCGCCGGATTTCCATTTTTTTCTTTCACCAAAACAGGCATGTCTCCTGACATGTCATAAAAAGCAGATCGGATTCTTCGCCACACTCGGAAGCAACACAGATTATGATGCATACTCATGGCTTCGCCACACTTCATGATACGCAGTTGAAATTGCTCCGCTGCAAGCAGCAATTTTGCCTATTTTTTGTATATTACCATAAAAAAAAGCACTATACCATAGCAAACCGTATAGGATCAGGAAAAACAGCTCAACGAAAATCCTCTTGCCCCGCTATCGCACCCTGTGCTACAATTTGTGAAACTTTTCGTTGTGTTTGAAAATGAAAGAAGGAGAATCCTATGAAAAAAACAATGAGAAAACTGACAGCTCTTTTTGCTGTCCTGGTCCTGGTACTTTCCATGACTGCCTGCGGCGGCTCTTCCTCTGCCGACACAGGTACAGCTTCCGCAGATTATGCCGGCACCTATAACCTGACCTCCCTGACAGAAGACGGTGAGGACTATATCGAGATGCTGACACAGTATGCTCCCATGCTGGGCATTGATGCAGAGGCTCCCATCATGACCATGGAGCTGACAGCAGATGGTACATTTACTATGACGACCAGTGAAGATTATTCAGAACTTTTGGATGGCCAGTTTGATGAGCAGTCCGGTACTTACACCGTAGACAGCACAACCATCACCCTGAGCGCTGACGGAGATGAGATCACCGGCACCATCGAAGACGGCGTGATCACAGTAGGGGATCCGGATTCCGGTATTTTCATGGGCTTCACGGCAGAATAGCAGAAGGTCCTTTGCTGCAGAGAGAACAGACATCTCCGAAAGCAGCAGAAAAGCAACAAAAGACGCAGGCAGTTGATCCCGGGATCTTCTGCCTGCGTTTTTTCTATATGTGACGGACGCTCTGCCGCTTACATCCCGTGGGCTGCCCATCAGGTCGTCATCGATGCGTTTTTTCTATACGTGACGGACGCTCTGCCGCTTACATCCCGCGGGCTGCTCATCAGGTCACCATCAGCGCCTTTTTCCACACATGACGGGCTTTCTACTCTGCATCCATGGTAGCATAGATGGCACGGATGGCATCTTCATATCGTTCCTCCGGAACCCCCACCAGCAGATTCAGTTTGCCGGCCCCCTGGTTGATAGTGCTGATCTCGATCTCCTCCGCAGCAAGCGCCTGCAGCACTCTGACATTGGCATCTGTGGCCTCCGTACCCTTTTCCCCCACCACAGCGATCATGGACTGATTCTCCTTGACCCAGAGGAAATCCGGATGCAGGGTTTCCCTGATCTCCTCCAGCAATTCCTCCCGGCACTGCTCCAGCAATTCATTTTTCATGATGATGGTAATGGTATCGATGCCAGTCAGACACTGCTCAAAGGGGATCTGCCGTTGCTTCAGAATATCCAGCATGATGGCGCTGAAGCCGGCTCCATCACTGACCATGACCTTTTCCACCTGGATCACAGACATGCCGTGACGGCCGGCCACGCCGGTAACAGGGTACCTCTTCTCCCCCTTTGGTAATTTGCGTACGATCATGGTGCCGGGATCCTGAGGTCGATTGGTATTGCGGATATTGATGGGAATGCCGATGCTGGCCGCCGGCAGTACCGCATCTGTATGCAGGACGGAAGCGCCCATGTAGGACAGGGTCCGCAGCTCCCGATAGCTCAGATATTCCACACTTTTCGGTTGCTCCACGATCCTGGGATCTGCTGCCAGCAGGCCGGATACATCCGTCCAGTTTTCATAGAGATCCGCTTCCACTGCCAGTGCTGCCAGACTGCCTGTGACATCGGACCCGCCCCTGGCCAGTGTATGGATCTTCTCATTGCTGTCTGCTCCGTAAAAGCCGGCAACCACAGCCCTGTCCAGAGGTGCCAGAGATGCCTTCATAGCCCGGCGGGTCATCTTCAGATCCAGCTGTCCTTCCTCATCAAAGCAGACACACCAGGCCGGATCCACAAAAGTGAAGCCCAGATACCCGGCCAGAATACGGGAATTCAGATATTCTCCCCGGCTGGCCATGTAATCCCGCTCCGGATACCCTTCCAGATGCATGCGGATGGTTTTGATCTCCTCCTCAAGAGGGAAGGAAAGCTCCAGATCCGTCAGAATATCCTGGTATCTTTTCCGGATCTTCTGCAGGATCTCCTCATACTTCCCGCCGGCTGCCGCCGCCTCATAGCACTGCAGCAGCAGGTCTGTGACCTTGGTATCCTCCGGGAAACGCTTGCCCGGAGCGGAAGCCACTACGATCCTCCTGTCCGGGTTCTCCATTACAATATCTCTTACCCTGCGGAACTGTTCTGCCCCTGCCAGGGAGGTTCCACCGAATTTTGCTACTATGATCTTTCCCATTTTCCTGTTTCCTCTGTATCATATGGTCTGATGCTATGTATCATACAGAATCTCGACGGTAAATTCAACCGCTTCCCATCCTTGAGATAATTCCCGCTTTATAATACAATCATTGTATGCGCCGGCGTATTGCCATGCGGCCCGGAGGCCGGAGCATAAATATCGCAAAGGATCTGCGGATCCTGACAAAGGAGAATAACTATGACCATCAAACTGTATGATGATTTCCCATATGAAACTGAATTTTCCGCTGCCGTTCTGGCCTGTGAAGCCTGCGGCAAGGATGCTTATGACCTGATCCTGGACCGGACTCTTTTCTTCCCGGAGGAAGGCGGACAGACGCCGGACCGGGGCTTCCTGCAGACTGCAAAAGATCCGGAAACTGCTATCCCTGTCCTGGACGTGCAGATCGACAAAGAAGGCACCATCCGTCACCGGATCAGTCAGGCCATGCTGCCCGGCACCGCTGTCACCGGCAGGATCCACTGGCAGCACCGCTTCAGCAACATGCAGAATCATACCGGGGAACATATCTTTTCCGGTATTGCCCATGCCCGCTACGGCTGTGAAAATACAGGCTTTCACCTGAGCGATGCCGAAGTCCATATGGATTATGACAGGCCTCTGTCCCCGGACCAGGTCACAGAGCTGGAGCTGGCCGTCAATAAGATCATCGCAAAAAATGTACCCATCCGCTGCTGGTATCCTGCCCCGGAAGAACTGGCATCCATTCCCTATCGCAGCAAGAAAGAGATCGACGGGGCCCTCCGTATTGTAGAGATCGAGGACTGTGACTTCTGCGCCTGCTGCGCGCCTCACGTAAAATCTACCGGCGAAGTGGGCATGCTCAAAGTCCTCTATACAGAAAGCTGGAAAGGCGGCATCCGCATCCATATCCTCTGCGGCCTCCGGGCTCTGGAAGAATTCAGCCGGCTGCAGAAGGCCTGCAGCGTGGTATCCCGGGAGTATTCTGTGCCGGTCTCCGCGGAAGATTTCACCTCTGCCATGGAAAACCGCAACAACAGCCTGCTGAAGCTGAAGCAGAAGCTGGAGGCCCTGCAGCAATCCTATATGGCAGAAAAACTGTCTCCGGTCGCTCCGGACGCAGCGGATGTACTGCTCTTTGTCAATGGTATCGATGATATCGTGAAACGGGATGCCCTGAACGCACTGGTGCAGACCCACAGTGGCTGCTGCAGTATCTTTGATGGAAATGATACAGACGGCTATGCCTTCATCATCGCCAGCCGGACCACCAACTGCAATGAAAAAGTGAAGCTCCTGCGGGAAGCCTTCGGTGCCAGAGGCGGTGGAAAGCCGGTTATGGTACAGGGACGAGTTGCCGCCGCTGAGGCGCAGATCCGGGAGATCCTATCCTGAAGAAATTCAGAAGAGAAAGCTTTCGGAAGCTCTGTCTCCTGAGAATCTGCCATACTCTTTTCCTGCGATAGGAGTTTTTAAATCATAGTGAAGCAGTAAAAAGGTGTGCGCTTTTCTTCCAAAAAGCATTGACGAGACTTACATCAGGGAAATTTCAACTGCGTATCGCAGCATGTGGCCGGATCCGGACGCAATGGGGGATTTCATGAACGCAAACAGACTGGCCGGCTATATCCTGACCGGCGGAAAGAACAGCCGCATGGGCGGCGAGATCAAATTTTTCCTGCAGAAGGAGGGACAGACCTTCGGGCAGATCCTGCTGGAAAAGCTGCGGGGTCTGGACAGGACTTACCTGTCTGTCAATGAGGAAGAACCCTACCGCCACCTGGGAGTCCCCATGGTGGTGGATGCCTATGATGCTATCGGCCCCATGGGCGGGATCCTGTCCGGCCTACAGGCTCTGCCGGACACGGATCTTTTCGTCACCGGCTCCGATATGCCCTTCTGGGGCAAAGAACTGATGGAAGATCTGATCCTGGCCTATGAGAAAAAGCCCGTTCTGACCCTGCCGATACTGAATGGACGCATCCAGCCTCTGCCCGGGATCTACCCGGCAGGCCTGCTGCCTCTTCTGAAACAACAGGTGCAGGCGGGAAACTACCGGCTGCGGGATCTGCTCCATTCCGCGCCTTTCCAGACGGTGGAAACAGAGGATCCCGGCATCCGCAAAAATATCAATACACCGGAGGACTGCAGAAGATATCTGTAAGCCTTTCCTTTTTCATCAGCGTCCTTTCTTCTCAGCCTTTTCCTGAAAGCGGGCATTGTCCACGACAAAGCGCTCGTGCCGGCCTGTGCCGACCACATCCACTCCATCGGATACCTGCAGTTCAAAGACCAGTCTTCTGCGGTCCACTTCCACAAGGGTACTCTCACAGGTCACTGTCATCCCCAGTGGTGTGGCAGCCAGATGTTTGATGTCCAATGAAACACCTACTGTGCCCTGGCCTTCCTCCAGCTGATCGCTGACGCTTCTCCAGGCGGTCTCCTCCATGAGAGCCACCATAGCCGGTGTGGCAAACACATCCAGTTCTCCGCTGCCCATGACTCTGGCCGTCAGATTCTCTGTCACCACAATACTTTTCTTTCCCTTGATCCCGGTCTCCATGGTTATTCTCCTTCCTGCAGCAGCTGCTGCACTGTTTCTTCAAATGTCAGGAACAGGTCCATATATTTTCCTATGATATTCCCGCAGATCTCTTCTATGACCTCACCATCATAATCATGGGTCAGATCATTCCGGTCAGTCAGCATTTCCATCCAGGTATCATCAGAGATCAGGTTCACCTCATATGCCTTCCGCAACACTTCCCTTGGTGACCCCTTTGGAAAATCGACAATGGCAAAACGCTGTACAACAAGATCCTTCATCACTTTCCAGGCAAGGTCAAAAGTAATGCTGAACTTGGCACCGGTACCGCTCAGTACGAAGGAATCACTCAAGTCCCGGTTCCTGGCCTCTGAAAGAGCACGAAGGGATTTCCGATACGAGTTAAATCTATGATAAAATTTCCCATCCATACGTCTCAATCTCCTCTATAAGAAACCGGTTTCTGCAATGATCCATATTGACAATATCAAAGGATCGCAGGGTCGGAATATTTCTGACATCCTCAGCAAATGTGTCAAAATCCGCAGCGCCATACACCGCCAGATCAATATCGCTCTTTGCATGGGCAGTCCCCTTGGCAAAGGATCCGAACAGCAGGATCTTCTTCACACCGGCATCCCGGCCGATCTGCTCCACTCTTTTCAGGATCTCTTCTACTGTCATGTCCTGCCCTCCAGAATGGCATCCAGCTCCTGCAGCAGCTGCCACTGGCTGTGAACCTGTACAGAAGGAATGCCCATGGCTCTGGCTCCCTCCACATTTTGCTTTCTGTCATCAAAGAAGAGGCACTCCTCCGCCTTCAGATCACAGAGGGTCAGCAGTTTTTCATAGATCTCCGGCTCCGGCTTGACAGCATGTACCTTTGCGGAAATGATGGCGCCGTCCAGATCGTACCAGAATTCTGCTCCCCTGGTATGGCTGACCAGAAGCTCCTCCGAATAATTGGACAGCAGATAGATCTGATAGCCGGCTTCCTTCAGCTCATGCACTTTTTTCCACACCAGAGGCCGGGGCAGGGGCATCAATTCCGGATGATCCAGAAAATAGCCGATGGCGTCCGCATCCGCAGGATATTTTTCCTGATAGGCAGCCTTCAGTTCTGCCAGAGACAGCTCTCCCAGATCCAGTCTGGTCCAGAGATGATCGGAAAACATTTCCTGCCCCACTCTGGCCGCCTCCTCAGAAGAGAGACCTGCTTTTTCCAGGGGGTAACGCCAGCGGTAGGCCAGCAGCACATCTCCCACGTCAAAGATAATATTTTTCAGCATATATTCTCCTCCCCACAGCCACAGTCAGCCCGAATCTTCCCGCTACCTTAGTTCTCTGCTGCGAAAAATCTTTTTCCAGTAGATCAGAAGCAGCAATACAGTCACTGTGAAAGCCAGCGCATCAGACACAGGTCCTGCCCAGAGCGCACCATCGATTCCCAGCAGCATAGGCATGAGCAGCGTCACCGGCAGCTGGAAAATGATCTGTTTGGACAGAGAGATCAGAGCAGACTGTCCCGGATAGCCCATGGCCTGGAAAAAGACGCCGCTCATCATCTGAATGCCGGCTGTAGGAATCAGCATCAGATAGATCTGCATACACTTGGTGCCGAATTCCTCATACAGGGCATCCCCTGTACCAAAGATATTCAGGATCTGCTCCGGGAAAAGCTGCGCAACCAGGAAGGCTGCTGTCATGACCACGGTTGCAATAATGGCAACGACCCGGAAGGTCTTTTTCACACGATCATATTTTCCTGCGCCGTAATTGTAGCCGAAAATGGGCTGCGCACCGGCGGAAAGTCCCAATACGATAGCCATCAGAATACTGAAGACCTTCATGGTGATACCCATGGTGGTCACAGGGATATCCGCTCCGTACTTACTGACTGCCCCATAGGATGTCAGAACATTGTTGCGGACCGTCATGGCAACGACCAGGGCCATCTGGTTGATAAAACTGGAAACGCCCAGCTTGGCGATCCTCGGGACCGTCGGACCGCAGCGGCGCAGGCTATCCCGGGTGATCGTTACGGAAGAGAGTTTCTTTCGCATGTAATAAATGTTCAGCAGGGCATTCAGCAGCTGGCCCAGAATGGTTGCCCAGGCAGCCCCCTTCACACCCCATCCGCAGACAAAGATAAAGATGGGATCCAGGGTCAGATTGACTGCACAGCCTGCCAGAAGTCCCAGCATATTGAACCGGGGATTACCATCTGCACGAATGATACTGGAAAATCCTGTGCAGATGCTCAGAAAGATCATGCCATAGCTGATGATCCTGCCGTAATCCAGCGCATAAGGCAGAATGGCATCTGTGGCACCGAAGAGCAGGCACATGGGCTGCAGAAAGATATTGTAGAGTGTGAACAGGATCACACCGGCGATCAATACACTGACTACGCCTGCGGAAGCTCCCTCATCCGCCTTTTTCTGCTGTTTTTTTCCAAGCTGCAGGCTGATATAGCTGGCGGCACCGTCTCCCAGCATCAGGTAGAAGGCCATGGCCAGCATGGTAAAAGGGAAGACCACGGTGGTGGCGCCATTTCCCAGATAGCCGACACCCCAGCCAATAAAGATCTGATCCACGATATTGTAAAAGGAATTCACCACCATGGAAATAATGCCCGGCACAGCAAACTTTACCAGCAATGCGCCGATGGATGCTGTCCCCAGGATATTTTCCTGTTTCATTGCTTTTTCCAAAATATCCTCTCCTCGTTTTTATATGTCGACAGGGAATTCTCCCTGTCGATCCGGTCCTTACAGGGCTCTGTATTTTTCCTTGCGGTAGCGCTGGTTCTTTTCTACGCTGTCCAGATAGGCCAGCATGTTGGGGATGTCCCGGTTCAGATTGCCCTTCAGAGTAATATAGTTGGAGGCGTGGTTGGCCCGGAAGACCGTACCCTCCGAGTCCACATTCTGCAGGAAGAGCCGCATCTCTTCCAGCACCTCATCCGGCCCCAGCAGCTGCATTTTTCCGCTGCGGATCTCCCCGAGGATGGGAGCGCCTTCCTCCAGCATCAGGGTCAGGAAACCCAGGTATTCCGGCTTCATGGCGCTGACCAGCTTTGCGGAAGCCAGGGCATGCTCTTTCTTCCGTTCTTTTCCGCCCAGCCCGGAGATCAGGGTCAGAGACATGTCGATACCGCTCTTTTTCAGTTTTCCGGATGCTGCGATCAGTTCATCACAGGTCACAGCTTTTCCGATCCGTCGCAGGATCTCCTCATCCCCGGATTCGGCACCCACATAGACCATTTCCAGGCCTGCCTTGCGCAGAGCCTTCAGCTCCTCATCGGACTTGCGCAGGATGTCCTTTGCCGTAGCATAGGACGTGATCCGCTCCGTGTAGGGAAAACGCTTGTAAATGTAGGCTATGATCTCCAGCAGGTCCTCTGTGGGGAGTACCAGAGCATCTCCATCCGCCAGGAAGACACGAATGGGATATTTGCCATAGCGTTTGGAATCATGATCCAGGTCCTCAAAAACTTCTTTCTTATTTCTGACCCGGAATTTCTTGTCCTTGTACATGGTACAGAATGTGCAGTGATTGTGGGCGCATCCGATCGTCACCTGCAGGATCAGACTTCTGGCCTCACTGGGCGGACGGTAGACCATACCTTCGTATCTCATAATGCATCACCTCATATGTTATCAGCAAAAGAGGGTCCCCGGCTATTCGCCGGAAACCCCCCGTTTTTTCAGATCATTCTGGCGGGATCTTTACTTGCTGTAGTCGTAGATACCCTTGCCTGTCTTTCTGCCATAGAAGCCGGCACGAACCATCTTCTTCAGCAGCAGAGCGGGACGATACTTGCCGTCGCCTGTCTCATTGTACAGAGTCTCCATGATAGCCAGACATACATCCAGACCGATGAAATCGCCAAGAGCCAGCGGGCCCATGGGATGATTTGCGCCAAGCTGCATGGAAGCATCGATGTCAGATGCGGATGCAACGCCTTCATCGTACAGATTGATGGCATCGTTGATCATGGGGATCAGCAGACGGTTTACAACGAAACCAGGTGTCTCTTTGATCTCAACCGGAGTCTTGCCGATCTCTTCGGACAGCTTCCAGATGGTGTCAAATGCTTCTGCCGGTGTGTTCAGACCACGGATGATCTCGATCAGCTTCATGCTGGGAACCGGATTGAAGAAATGCATACCGATCATGCAGTGATTCTTCAGGATAGCGCCAAGCTCTGTGATGGACAGAGAAGAGGTATTGGAAGCGAAGATAGCTTCGGGCTTTACCAGCTCATCCAGACGTGTCAGCAGAGTCTTCTTGGTCTCCATGTTCTCAGCGATCGCCTCGATGACCAGATCACAATCTGCACATGCAGCTTCTTCCTCGCAGAATACGTTTGCGAGCAGAGCCTCTTTTGCAGCCTCGTCCATCTTGCCCTTTGCAACGCGCTTGGACAGGAACTTGTCCAGCTCGCCCTTATGTCTCTGAGCAGAAGCTACGCTGCTGGCATACATATAAACCTGATGTCCCTTTGCTGCAAAAACCTGTGCAATACCACGGCCCATAGCACCGGCACCGAAAAGTGCAATTTTCATGATGTTAATTCCTCCTTCAATTTATCATTCATCCAATCAACTATGATTAAAATCACATTTATTATACACAATTTACCCATCCTATGCAATCACGAGATTACATAGATCTTCCGTCAGTCCGTATGCTGCTGAGAACCATCTCCATTGGGGCTCCGAAAACCGTCCCCCCTGGCTCCATGGCCGGATGTGCCGCCTGAAGACCGTCCCCCTTGGCTCCCTGGCCGGATGTGCCGCCGGGAACCGTCCCCGTTGGCACCCGTTGGCACCCTGAAACCCGTCCTCCATTGGCACCCAATTATGGCACCTGTTCCTTCGACAGCAGCAGCTCCTCCATAGCATCCGTGACATTTTTCAGCTGCAGCAGCAGACCATTCTTTCCGCTTTTCCCCTTGCCTGGCGCCAGCTGATAGACAAAGTAGGGAACCGATTCCGCCCGCAGGGTCAGCTGTCCGGCAAAGCGGCTGATCAGTTCCGCAAAACGGCTGACATCCAGATCGGCCTTCTCATACAGGCTGATCCTGATCAGAGAACCGCTCTGCTTCATTTCCGTGATGTAGACCCGGTGGGCCGCAGCCTTCAATTCCGCAGCTTCCAGCAGCAGTTCCACGGAACGGGGCGGCTCTCCGAAGCGGTCAATGAGCTCATCCCGGATCTCATCCGCCTCCTGAGATGTTTCGATAGAGGCAATGCGCTTGTAGAGATCCAGCTTCTGCCCCTCATTGCTGACATAGGAAGCCGGCAGATGGGCATCGATATAGAGGTCGATCACAGTCTCAAAATCTTCCTTTACTTCCAGCCCCTGGGCCTCCTGCACAGCTTCCGTCAGCATCTTGCAGTAAAGGTCATATCCCACTGCGTCGATGTGGCCGTGCTGCTCTGCCCCCAGCAGATTGCCGGCGCCCCGGATCTCCAGATCCCGCATGGCAATCTTTACGCCGCTGCCCAGGTCAGTATATTCCCGGATAGCATGAAGGCGTTTCTCCGCCTCCTCCTTCAGCATCCTGTCCCGTCGATAGAGCAGGTAGGCATAGGCAGTACGTCCGGAACGACCTACCCGGCCCCGCAGCTGATAGAGCTGGGAAAGTCCCAATCGCTCTGCGTCATGGATGATGATGGTATTGACATTGGAAATATCCATGCCGGTCTCAATGATGGTGGTGGAGACCAGTACATCGATCTCACCGTTAATGAAATCGATCATGATCTGCTCCAGCTCCCGCTCCTTCATCTGACCATGGGCAAAGGCCACGACAGCATCCGGCACCAGTTCCTGAATCTTATTGGTGATCTCCGCAATGGTATTGACCCGGTTGTAAACATAGTAGACCTGGCCATTCCGGTCCAGCTCCCTGCGCAGGGCCTCCCGCACCATGTCTTCATCATATTCCATGACAAAGGTCTGGATGGGCAGGCGGTCCACCGGCGCCTCTTCCAGAAGGCTCATATCCCGGATGCCGATCAGACTCATATGCAGGGTCCGGGGAATGGGAGTCGCTGTCAGAGTCAGTACATCCACCGTTTTCTTCAGCTGCTTGATCTTTTCCTTGTGGGTCACGCCGAAGCGCTGCTCCTCATCGATGACCAGCAGGCCCAGATCCTTGAAAATGATCTTGTCCGACAGTACCCTGTGGGTGCCAATGACGATATCCAGGTTGCCCTTCCGCAGATCCTCGATGATCTTCTTCTGCTGATAAGCGCTGCGGAAACGGCAGAGCATCTCGATCTTCACCGGAAAATCCTTCATCCGTTCCACAAAGGTGTTGTAATGCTGCTGGGCCAGAATGGTCGTGGGCACCAGCACCACTACCTGCTTGGATTCCTGTACCGCCTTGAAAGCTGCCCGGATGGCCACTTCTGTCTTTCCGAAGCCCACGTCGCCGCAGATCAGCCGATCCATGATCCGGCTGCTCTCCATGTCCTCCTTGGTGGCCCGGATGGCATCCAGCTGATCCTCTGTCTCATCAAAGGGAAACATTTCTTCAAATTCTTTCTGCCAGATAGTGTCCGGTTCATAAGCATAGCCGGTGCTCCGCTCCCTGGCGGCATACAGCTGCACCAGCTCTCTGGCAATGCCGGCCACCTCCCGCCGGACCCTGGTACGGGTCTTCTTCCATTCCGGAGAGCCCAGCTTGTTGAGCCGCGGCGCTTTCGCCTCTGAGGATGCGTACTTCTGCAGGACTTCCAGATGGGATGCCTGGACAAAAAGATTGCTGCCGCCGGCATATTCGATCTTCAGGTAATCCTTGACCGTATTTTCCACTTCCACGGCCTCCAGGCCCCGGTAGATCCCCAGACCATAATTTTCATGGACCACATAGTCACCCACTGCCAGCTCCTGGAAGCTGCGGATGACCTGACCATTGTAATTTTTCTTTTTCCGGCGTTTCTTTCTCTGACCGAAGACATCACTCTCGCTGATAATGACAAATTTCTGCAGAGGATAGGAAAAACCCCGGCGGATGCTGCCGCAGGTGACCATAAGCTCACTGCCCTGCAGTACCCGCTCTTCAGACTCACTGAAAAAAGCATTGAGTCCCTCTGCCTGCAGTTCCTCTGCCAGCCGCCGTCCCCGGGTCCTGGAAGCAGACAGCAGGATCACCCGGCTCTTATCTTTTTTCCATCTCTGCAGATCCTTCAGCAGCATGGGATACTGGTTATTGTAAGGGCCCACGGATTTACACATGATCTGCGCCGCATACTGCAGCTCAAAATCCCTGGGATTCAGATCCAGCAGGCTCAGGGCCACACAGGGTCTGCTGCCCCAGAACATCTGCAGTTCCTCCGGTGACAGCATACGGTTCTCCATACCCTGTACAGTCTTTCCCTTCTCTTCTTTCCGATCCAGAAAGACCTTGTAACCCCCGTAAAGCTGATTGGCCTTCTCCAGCAGCCGGGCAGGTTCGTCCAGCAAAAGCAGCGTTCCCTCCGGAAAATATTCCGGAAATGTGTAGCTGAACCGCTGAGGGTCCTCCCTGGCCTCCTCTGTGCCCGGTTCCTCTGTGGCGGGATAGAGGGTGATCGTTTCCACCCTTTCCAGAGAGCGCTGGCTTTCCACATCGAAGCTGCGGATGGAGTCGATCTCATCTCCCCAGAGTTCGATCCTCCAGGGATTCTCCTCTGTCAGATCGAAGATATCGATGATACCGCCCCGGACCGCAAACTGACCCTTGCCTTCCACCTGGCCGCAGCGCTCGTAGCCCATTTCCGCCAGCTTTTCGCTGAAGACCACAGGATCCAGTTCATCTGTATCACGGATGGTGAGGATATAGTTTTCCAGCACGCCAAAAGGCAGAAGCCGGTCCATGACCCCTCCCGCAGAGGTGATCACTGTGACCTTCTTCTGCTGATGCAGTGCCTGTATCACTTTCATTCTCTGTTCTGTCAGAAGATTACCCGCCAGATCCGCCTGATAGAAGATCAGATCCCTGGCCGGATAATACAGCACTTCTCCGCCATAGACCCGATAATCATCAAACAGCTCTGCTGCGCCCTGCTCATCCTCCGTGATCAGCAGGGTAGCCGGCGCTGTCTGAGACAGGCCCCAGGCCAGATGGGCTTTCTGGGAATCCAGACATCCGCTCAGAGACAGCATGCCTTTCAGGCCGGGCAGCCGGTCCCGGACCTCACGAAAGCCTGCGGCCTCCTCCAGGGGCTGCATAAATGCTTTTCCCATATTTCCTCCTAAATTGACATATTGATTTGAATATTTTATCATAAAATGACGTAGTTGCAAATCAGCCGGACCGGCCTGCGGCTGTGAAATCCGGGAACAGAAAGAGGGGATTATTATGTCTGTCATACTGGCCGGCATCGACTATACAACAGCATCCATTGACATTCGTCAGAAGTTTTCCTTTACCAAAAGCAGGCTGGCAGAAGCCCTGCAGCAGATTCAGACCCGGCCGGAGATCAGCGGCTGCGTCCTGCTTTCCACCTGCAACCGGACCGAGTTATACCTCAGTACCAGGCCGGAAGCTTCTGCCGATCCTCTGCAGCTACTCTGTCAGCTGAAAGGACTGGAGGCTGCGGATTACAGAGACTATTTCCGTATCTATCAGGGAGATGATGCTGTACGCCATCTGCTCCGTCTGGCCAGTGGACTGGAATCCCAGATCCTGGGAGAAGACCAGATCATCACTCAGGTGGGAGATGCCCTGACCACAGCCCGGGAATTCTATACCGCCGACAAGACCCTGGAGGTCCTGTTCCGCATCGTAGTGACAGCCGCAAAGAAAGTAAAGACCCAGGTGGTCTTTCATCATGGCAATACCTCCGCTGTACAGGCAGCTGTGGACACTCTCCTGGCCCTGGGCATTCCTCTGACCGGCAGCCGCTGTCTGGTGATCGGCAATGGAGAAATGGGCAAACTGACCGCCACCACCCTGCTGGAGGCCGGAGCGGATGTCACAGTGACCGTCCGCCAATACCGCAGCGGTCAGCTGCAGATCCCGCCGGGCTGCCGCAGGATCCAGTACAGTGAAAGGCTTGCTCTGCTGCCCTCCTGTGACCTGGTCTTTTCCGCAACCTCCAGTCCCAACACAACTCTGAACCGGGAGCAGCTGGCGTCCCTTTCTCTGAAGGAAGGACTCATCCTGGTGGATCTGGCTGTTCCAAGGGATATTGATCCGGAGATCGCATCCCTGCCCGGCCTGACCCTCTACGATGTAGACAGTTTCCGGAGTCATGCAGATGAGGCGCAGCTGCTGGCTATCCTTCAGGCAGAAGAGATCCTGCAGGAGGCTTTTCTGGAATTTCAGTCCTGGAATGAGGGAAAGGACCTGATCCCCAGGATCCGCTCTCTGACGGAGGCCGGGACAGAAGACCTGCACCTGCGGCTGCAGAAAAAACTGCGAAAGCTCTGTCCGGATGAAATGCACCGGAAGGAGGTCACCGACGCCATCGATGCATCTGCGGGAAAGGTCATGACGAAACTGCTGTTCGGCCTCAAAGCCGGTCTGGAAAAAGAAGTCTTCCAGGAATGCCTGAACATTCTGGAAGCCCTGTACCGGGAGGATGCCTGAAATGGCGGGAGCCTGCAGTGGAAAAGCTCCGGGAACATCGGAAAACATGCGGTGAAAAAGCTTTGGAATGGCAGCTACAGCAAATCCCGGAGAATAACATAGCGCACTTCATTGATATTTAAGAGAAACCAGGCGACATGCTAAAAGAACAAAGATATTTTCTCAGGAAAGGAACAGGCATCGGCACAGTTGTCTCCGGATGCCGGGTAAATAACATGCATACAAATTCAGAAAAATGGTTTGCCAGAGCGCAGCAATACATTCCCGGAGGCGTCAACAGTCCCGTCCGGGCCTACCGGTCTGTGGGGTTAAATCCCCGCTTCATCCGGAAAGCTGACGGACCCTATGTCTATGATGAAGACGGCAATCGCTACATCGATTATATCTGCTCCTGGGGTCCCATGATCCTGGGACACAACAATGAGATCATCCGTCAGGCTGTCAAAGAAGCGGCTGACAGGGGTCTCAGTTTCGGCGCTGCCACTGCCATGGAGGTAAAGGTAGCGGAACTGATCTGTGAAAACATTCCTTCCGTGGACATGGTCCGCATGGTCAACTCCGGCACGGAGGCCGTCATGAGCGCCATCCGGGTGGCCCGGGGCTATACAAAGAAAAACAAGATCATCAAGTTCGCCGGCTGCTATCACGGTCACACAGATGCCATGCTGGTAAGGGCAGGCTCCGGCGCTCTGACGGCAGGGATCCCCGACAGTGCCGGTGTACCTGCCGGCTGCACCCAGGACACTCTGATCGCCGTCTACAATGACCTGGACAGCGTAGCCGCTCTGTTCCGGGAATATCCGGAGGAGATCGCGGCTGTGATCGTGGAGCCTGTGGCTGCAAACATGGGTGTGGTCCTTCCGGCGGAAGGCTTCCTGCAGGGACTCCGTTCCCTCTGCGACAGTCATGCATCCCTGCTGATCTTTGACGAAGTCATCACCGGCTTCCGTCTGGCCTTTGGTGGCGCACAGGAATATTACGGCGTAAAGGCAGACCTGGTCACCTATGGCAAGATCATCGGCGGCGGCATGCCAGTAGGCGCCTATGGCGGACGCAGGGAGATCATGGAGATGGTAGCGCCCGTAGGTCCGGTCTATCAGGCCGGTACCCTGTCCGGCAATCCCGTGGCCATGGCAGCCGGCTATGCCCAGCTGTCCTGGCTGAAAGATCATCCGGAGGTATATACCACGTTGGAAGCCAGAGGAGACCGCTTCTTCACTGCTCTGCAGCAGCTCTTCTCTGAAGCAGGCCTGCACTATACCGTCAATCATGTGGCATCCCTTGGCTGCGTCTATTTCACAGACCGACCGGTGCATTCCTACGCCGATGCCCTGACCAGCGACACCAAAGCCTTTGCAGACTACTTCCGCTGGATGCTGGAGCACGGGATCCATCCTGCGCCTTCCCAGTTTGAAGCCATGTTCCTGAGCTATGTACATGAGGAAGAGATCCTGGCAGAGACGCTGGAGACCATTCGCGGATTCCTCTCCTGATCCCTATTTTGACCTGTAAACGCGTGTGCGTTTGAAAAGCAGGCACGATTCTCCGCCGCACTCGGAAGCACTACAGATCGTAATAAGACACATCATAAAAGCAGGTCTCTTACGTTTCGTGATCGTAAGAGACCTGCTTTTAGTTCAGAAATCCTTCCTGTATGATTTTTCAGGTTTGCCATATTCAGAAAAGCATCCGGACCATGGGTTCACTTCTGCAGCAGCTTATACAGCACATTCTTCAGCGGATTCATGCTTTGCTCTGCCTTCTCTTCCTCCCGTTGTTTCTGCATCCGGGCAATGTCGGCTGAAATGCTGTTTTTTCTACCTTCAGTGCCGGTTTGCCCGGAAGCATCAGCACATTCCTGTTTCCCCAGGTCTGAAAAGCTTTCTTTTCTGATTCCGGTCTGATCTTCCAACCTGTCTTCTGCAGTCTCCTGTATATCTTTTTTCTGACCGGCATTCTGCGGTTCCGGACTTCCATTCCCTGCCGGCTCTGCTGCCTGCCGGAGTTCGGGACCTCTGCCGACTTCTCCGCCAACTGCTGGATCCGCTTTCTGGCCATCGCCTGCCTGGATCCGGCCTTCCCCGCCTGCACCTTCCGCCGTCTTTTTCTGCTTCGGTTTTTTCGGTTTGCGGTTGAAGCGGTTCATGGCGCCGTCCAGATCATCCTGCAGGATCATCTCAATGGCTTCCACTGCCTGACCGATGGCTGCATCCACCTTGCTCCGGTCCTCTTTGCCATAGCGGGACAGGACGAAATCCGCCAGATCCCAGCCGGCTGGCTTGCTGCCGACGCCGACTCTCACCCGGGGGAAATTTTCTGTGCCCAGGCGCCCGATCACGCTCTTCATACCATTGTGGCTGCCGGCGCTTCCTTTTTTCCGTACCCGGATATTGCCCGGCTCCAGATCGATGTCATCGTAGACCAGGATCAGCTCCGTCTCCGGATCACATTTGTAATAATGAACGAAGGGCTGAATACACTCACCACTCAGGTTCATATAAGTCATGGGTTTCAGCAGGATCACCTTCTGACCGCAGATCACACCTTTGCCGTACATGCCTTTCATATCCAGACCGGAGGAAGGAATATGGTACTTATCGATCAGGGCATCGATCACATCGAAGCCTGCATTGTGCCTGGTCCCTTCGTACTTACTGCCCGGATTTCCCAGGCCCGCTATGATCACCATCTGCTTATTTTCTCATCCTTTCAAAATTTGCAAAATGACTGCTGTATCCGTTTCTTCTTTGAAAAAATAACCATGGTACATCGTGTACCACCACAATTTTATAATACCTGCATCTGACTTCGCTTTGCTGCTCTGCATAAGTTCGAAGGCGGAAATCTATAAGTTTCCTGTCTCACTTATCTCATCGAGCTGACAAAAATCCGAATTCCCACACCGAGCTTCCCGCAACTCCGCAGTTTATAATACAGACCTCAGTGTTTCCTACATCATTCGTTTTATTCTTCCATACCACAAAAAGGTCACGCATCTGCATGACCTTCTGTACTTTCTTTTGTTTTCAGGGACATCCGCAGGTACGAGGACAGTCACTGAAAAGAATATATCAGCCATGTCCAAAATCAAGTGAAGTAAACCATCTCCACCTTCGGCGCCGCAGTGCTCTTGATACTCTTGGCAATGAAGACCGGTCCGTGTTCCCGGTAGATCCCCGGGATCTTCTTCCAGTCCACCACAGCAGTGACTTCCACCCAGCTGCCCTGCTGCAGCATGGGGGTATTCTTGCTCTGACAGGCATAGCCTATGTAAGAGGTATCATCCGCACAGCAGGTCATGGCCAGACGTCCCGGCATAAAATACTGGGAATTCGGGTCATCATTTTTCAGGACCTTGCCCTTGAAGCGCACGGTCTTTCCCTTGTAATGATGGGGTTTTTCCATCAGATCCATATAGAAAATGCCGTAATCAATATCATCGATCTCGATGATATCCGCATCCAGATCATAGGGAACGTCATCCTCAAAGATGTCCGTCATCTCCCCCTTGGCATCCTCAAAGAGGACCTCACAGGAGGGATTGACCACCTTGATGCTGCGGCGGAAATTGGCCAGCGGCAGATCCTTGGAACTGCGGTTGAACATGATCATATCCGCATCCCTGCTCATCTCCACAAAGAGGGATTTCATATTGTTCATGTACATCTGGAAAGTGCTGGCATCCACTGTAACGATATGCTGCACGATCCCCCAGCCGTTGGGCATCTCCATCTCATAAAGCTTGTCCACACCCCAGAGAGGATTGTACTCCAGCAGGACACGATGGGGCTTGTATTCCTTCTCGATCTGATCCAGAAACTCCTTAGTAAAATTCTCCTGCTCGCCGATGTTGATCCGCTTGGTCACATGCAGACGGAGTCCTTCGTCATCGTACTCTACTTCTCCCTCTTCCCCAACCAGAAGGATGGTCTGGCCGGGAATGTCAAAATAATCCTGCTGAGCAGTAAAGTCCAGAAATGTGGTCTTGCCGCTCTCCAGGAAACCGGTGATCAGATACACCGGAACGATAATATCTTCTTCAGGTATCGTTGTACGAGCCATATTTTCTCCTTTTTGATTTTAGAGAAACACTGATCTTTCAGTATTACCCAAGAAACAGCTGCTCCAGCTTCAGCTCATCCAGTTTGGAACCGATCACGCAGAAACGTCCTGTATACTCCGGCTGTCCGTCACGGATCTCTTCCTCACCGGGAACCATATCAAAGTAGATCCAGCCGCCGTCTGTACATGCAACCATGCCCTTGGCACGGAGTACCTGGCCATAGGAGTCATCCTCAGACAGGGTGTGCAGGATCTCTGCCATTTCTTCCCTGCTGAACTTCTTAATGGTCTCCTTGCCCCAGCTGGTGAAGACTTCGTCTGCGTCATGATGGTGATGGCCGCAACTGCAGACACCATTTTCATCATAGTGGTGCTCATGGTCGTGATCGTGATGATGACCGCAGCAGCACTCGCCGTCTTCGTGATGATGATGCTCATGCTCGTGGTCGTGCTCGTCGTGATCATGATGATGTTCATGCTCATGGTCGTGCTCATCGTGATCATGATGATGCTCATGCTCATGGTCATGCTCATGCTCGTGGTCGTGCTCATCGTGCTCGTGGTGATGCTCATGCTCATCCTCATCGTGATGGTGGCCGCAGCTGCAGACACCGTTCTCATCATAATGATGATGGTGGTGATGATGATCATCGTCCTCCACATGGGAAAGGTCGATCTTGACACCTTCCATGGTATCCAGCACCTTTTCGCTGCTCAGCTCCTCTACCGGTGTTGTGATGATGGTGACATCCGGATTCTCTGCCCGCAGCAGAGCCAGAGCTTCCTCGATCTTCTCCGGAGTAGCCTGGGGCGTATCTGTACGGCTCAGGATAATGGTGCTGGCTGCCTGTACCTGATTCTTGAAGAACTCACCAAAGTTCTTCATGTAGATCTTGCATCTGTTCACATCCACAACCGTGGTAGCGCAGTTGACTACAGCGTCACCCTTCACGTCTTCTACTGCGTGGATGACATCGGAAAGCTTGCCTACACCGGAGGGCTCGATAATGATGCGGTCGGGATGATAGGTATCGATCACTTCCTTCAGAGCTGTGCCGAAATCACCTACCAGAGAGCAGCAGATGCAGCCCTGGCTCATCTCCCGGATCTCCACGCCGGCATCCTTGAGGAAGCCGCTGTCGATGCCGATCTCACCGAATTCATTTTCGATCAGTACTACCTGCTGGTTCTTCAGTGCGCCGCCAAGCAGTTTGCGGATCAATGTGGTCTTGCCGGCTCCAAGGAAGCCGGAAATAATGTCTATTTTTGTCATATGTCTACACTCCTTTCTGGAATCTGTGATTCTCTGATGTTCATGCTGCAGGTATTTCTCTCCGGAGGCAAAGGCAGGCTGCTATGCCCGCAGGTATCCTGCCGGAATCTTCCCTGTTAACTGATCAATTCATTATAATGCCGCAGCAGATCTTCCGATACAAAGCTGATCTTGCCATCCTCGATATGCCAGCTGTCCTTGTTGTCTTTCAGGAAATCCAGCGCCTCCCGACGATGATCGATGTAATCCTTCAGTTCCGTCTTGGTCTTCTCCAGACTTTCTTCATCGTACATATAGCTGCGGGCAATGGTCTCCATATTGGTATCGTATTCCCACTGCAGGAAGAAATTCAGATCTGCAGCCTTACCGGGCGCCAGATAATTTTCCTCCTCCCGCATGGCCAGAAGGGTATCACACAGGCTGTCGATCTCCTGCTCCTTCTGCTCCAGGTAAGCATAGGACTCCGTGAATTCCGGCCCGTCCTTCTCCATGTTTTCCACAGACAGGATGTTCTCAAACTGCTCCTCTGCCAGTACATTGCGCAGCTTGTCCAGTTCCTCCAGATACTCCTGCATATAATTCTTGATCAGGACCTCCACCTGCTGGTACTCACCCATGGTAGCCAGATCCATGTTGATCTCATCTTCACCGGGTGTAATGGAGGTGATCTGTGTCACTTCATTGCTCAGTACATTGTACTGATAGAAGCTGAAGCCGAACAGGAAGCCTGCCAGAAGGATGATCGCCAGAATGAAGATCACCTTGAAAAAGACCACTACCGGATTTTTTTTCTTTTTATTTCGTGCCATCTGGACTTTTCTCCTTTCTCCGGCCTGATGCGCCGGATTGCACTACCGCTCATCATAGCACACCTTTTGCAGGAGATGCAACCGGGATTCCTCTGCTTTATTTTGTCCCGGCGGGAAGGGTCATTTTGATCACCGGGATCAGACATCCTCCCACGGAATTGCCCAGGGTGATCACCAGGATCCGCAGCAGACCGTCTGCAGACCAGGCGCCGCCCGCGGAAAAATAGAACATGTCCGCAATACAGTGCTCAAATCCGCAAAGGATAAAGCCTGCCACGCAGGCATACAGCAGGATGGGATTGCTGACTTTTTTGTAGCCATCCACAGCCGCAAACATGAGCAGACCGCAGAAGACCGCCAGCAGGAAGAGACTGCCGTAGGAATCCTTCAGCCGCCCTTCGCAGGCAGCAGCAGCTGTCTCTTCTATGGAAGAAAACCGGGTTAGATGCATGGCGCCTGCCACCAGCAGGGTACCGGCCAGATTGCCCAGCCAGATGATGAACAGCTCCGGAAGGTAGCCGATCCCCTTCTCCGGCAGATAACCGATCTTGCCGGTATAAAGATTCAGACCGTGAACGCAGATGATATAGAGACCGACAGCGAAGAACAGGGCCCCCGCGATCTTATTTTCCAGAGACAAAAAGGCGGTGCCGCCGATGCCGATACAGATGCCGGCCGCAACAGCCAGCAGAAATGTGCTGCAGATTTTTTTCATGGGATAAGCCTCCTGTTGATATTCTGCTGAATTTTTTCAAAGATATACTTTTTCTGCATATCATCAAAAAGCAATCTCCTGCATTATAGCAGGCAGGTGCTTTTCAGGAAAGGGTTTCCTGCGCAAAAAAAATGGACATGCACGCCTATGTTCCCTCCGCAATTTTACTGCGTTCGCTTTTATCTGCCTTGATTCCACATAGCACAAAAAGGCAGCGCCGCAGCATCGATCCGAAATCGTTGCTGCGGCGCTGTATCTTTGCCTGATCAGGTTGTTTTTATTCTGATTTTATTCCAATCCAGGAACCTTGGGAAGTCCGGCAAACCCCTTTTCCAGATCTGCGTCTGTGGGAATATAGTCGGTCATCTTTCCGTCATTGTACTGCTCATAAGCCACCATATCGAAATAACCGGTACCGGTAAGGCCAAACAGGATGGTCTTTTCCTCTCCGGTTTCCTTGCATTTCAGCGCCTCATCAATGGCCGCCCGGATGGCATGGCTGGATTCCGGTGCGGGAAGGATACCCTCGCATCTTGCGAACTGCTCTGCTGCCGCAAATACGGAAGTCTGCTCCACGGCAACCGCCTCCATCAGCCCATCATGATAAAGCTGGGAAAGGACGGGACTCATGCCATGGAAACGCAGGCCGCCTGCATGGTTGGCGGAAGGAATAAATCCGCTGCCCAGGGTATACATCTTGGCCAGGGGACAGATCATGCCGGTATCGCAGAAATCATAAGCAAATTTGCCCCTGGTGAAGCTGGGACAGCTTGCGGGTTCCACAGCAATGATCCTGTAGTCATTCTCCCCTCTGAGCTTCTCACCCATAAAGGGGGAGATCAGACCGCCCAGATTGGAACCGCCGCCTGCGCAGCCGATGATAATATCCGGCTTGACATTGTACTTATCAAGGGCAGCCTTGGCTTCCAGACCGATCACAGACTGATGCAGCAGCACCTGATTCAGCACAGAGCCCAGCACATATCTGTAGCCTTCATTGGTCGTCGCAACTTCCACTGCCTCAGAGATGGCACAGCCCAGAGAGCCTGTGGTGCCCGGGAATTCGGCATTGATCTTGCGGCCGATCGCAGTGTCCATGGACGGAGAGGGCGTCACAGATGCGCCATAGGTCCTCATGACCTCCCGGCGGAAGGGCTTCTGCTCATAGGAAACCTTTACCATATAAACCTTGCAGTCGATCCCCAGATATGCGCAGGCCATGGAAAGGGCTGTGCCCCACTGTCCGGCACCTGTTTCTGTGGTAACGCCTTTCAGGCCCTGCTGTTTTGCGTAGTAAGCCTGAACGATAGCGGAGTTCAGCTTATGACTTCCGCTGGTATTGTTTCCTTCAAATTTGTAATAGATCTTTGCCGGCGTGCCCAGGGCCTTTTCCAGACAATAGGCTCTGACAGTAGGCGACGGACGGTACATCTTATAGAAGCTCTGCACTTCCTCCGGAATATCGATATAGGCAGTATCATTATCCAGCTCCTGTTTGATCAGTTCATCACAGAATACGGGGCTCAGATCTGCTGCCGACATGGGGGCACCGGTAGCCGGGTTTCTTAATGGCTCCGGTTTGTTCTTCATATCCGCGCGAACATTGTACCATTGCTTCGGGATCTCATCTTCCGACAGATAAATTTTATAAGGTATCTTTTCATCACGCATTTCTTTTTCCTCCCTTTGGTGTTCGCGCTTTTTTGCAAAGCTTCCGATGCCTGTTATTTGCTTTTTTGATTATAGGATTGAAATCGTCCGAAGGGAAATGATAAAATCGGCATGTGTAATAAGCAAATCTTATCACAGGAGGACTTTATGAATACCAACCAGCTGACCTACTTTATTGCCCTTGCGGAGACGCTGAACTTCACCAGAGCTGCCGAGCGGTGTTTTATCTCCCAAACAGCCATGACCCAGCAGATCAAATCTCTGGAAAAAATGGTAGGCGTCCCCCTCTTTTTAAGAGATAAACACCATGTGGAATTGACAGCAGCAGGCAAGGTCTATCTGAACGAAGCAAGAGTCATCATCGCTCATAACAATGAGGCCCTGCGGCTGGCCAGACTCGTCTCCGAAGGCATCAGCGGTGAGCTGACCATCGGATACTGCCGGGGCTATGGCCGGAGTGATCTGGCAGAGCCTCTCAAAAGATTCTGTCAGGCCTATCCTGCCGTAAAGGTCCATCTGTTCTGTGAAAACACCAGTCCTTTATTTGAGGCTTTAAAACGGGGAGATTGCGACATGATCCTGACACCCTCGCCGAAGATCAGAGAGGATGCCGGCCTCAGATCCAGATTTATCAAAAGCTATCCGGTCCTGGCAGTCCTGCCGGCCGGGCACCCTCTGGCAGAGCGGAAGAAGCTCACCTATAAGGATCTGGAGCACGAAGATTTTATTATGATGGAACCCTCCAGCCGGCCAAAGGACCAGATGGAAGAATGCATTCTGATCTATGAAAGGGGCGGTTATTATCCCCACATCGTCGGGATGGAAGGAGATCCGGAAACACTGATCCTGATGATCCGTATCGGCATGGGGATCAGTATTATGCCGGAATATATCATGAAATTCTACCGTAATGATGGGGGGCTGAAAGCAATCCCGCTCATTAAAGAAGACGGCTCCACGGAGAATATTGATTTTGAGATCAATGTGCTGCAGGAAAACCGGAATCCGGCCCTCAGTCATATCCTTGCGCTCTTCGAATAAGCGCAGAACTGTTCTTTCATCAGCTGAGAAGCCAAAAGAAGGACTGCCGGCTTATTTCGCCGCCCAGTCCTGCTGATAGCCTGCAATAATATAGCGGTACATGGCCCGCACAGCCGGTGCCATAAACTCCGGCTTCTCTGCCGCCAGCCCGATGATCCGGGCCGCATCCACATCCAGGGGATAGCATTCCACATCATAGGGAATATCCCGCATGACCAGCTCCGGCATCAGGCAGATGCCGAAACCGTTTTTCACCAGAGCCACGGTGGAAAGGTCATCCACCACATGGTAATCCGAAGAAATGCTGAGGGCATTTTCCCTCATGAAATTCTGAATATCCGCATCTGTACTCTCACGCTGGGAAACGAAATGATAGTCCCGCAGCTCCTCCACCGTAACCGGTTCCCGGCTCTGCCGCTTCCTTCCTCCTTTGGGGAAAACGCAGACCAGGGGATCCCTGTAAAGAGGCAGGATCGACAGATCTCTGGCACCGGAGACTGACAGAAAGCCGAAATCCACGATGCCGTTGCGGATCCAATAGTACAGATCGTCATAGGTGCCTTCATACACCTCGATGCTGATCCTGCCGTATTTTTCCTGAAAGCCCCGGATGATCTCCGGGATCCAGTTGGTACATACGCTGGAGAAAGTGCCGATGCGGACCCGGCCCTGCTGCAGTCCGTTCAGCTCGGAAACCGCCTGCTGCAGAGACTCGTCTGTGTTCAGCACCGCATTCACATAGGGAAGCAGCTGTTCCCCGTAGCTGGTCAGGGTCACGCCGCCCCGGCTCCTGGTCAGCAGGGCAAAACCCAGCTCCTTTTCCAGGGAGGAAATGGTATGGCTGATGGCCGAGGGCGTCAGACCCAGGATATCTGCAGCTTTCTGAAAGCTGCCCACATTGGCCACGGCCCGGAATACCTGATAGGAAGAAAGTGTCATTTTTCTGCTGCTCCTTTTACTGAAAAGTGCCGGTAAAATGATTTTCCAAATGCAAAACCATTTCAACCGGCACATGATTTCTCTTGTCTTACCATACAGACCTTACCCAAATGACAGATTCCGCAAAACATTTTTTCAAAGCACAGACCGGGAAAATCCCTTTCTGCCTGACGCCTCCGGGAGGTCAGGTAACTACCTTTGGAACTGTACCTCAAGTTCACCTTACGAAACATCTGATGCAGCAAGTCTGATATGATCAATCCTTATTGCACTTGTACAGCAGATCCTCCCAGCGGCGGTCAACCTCTGCCTGGAACTGAGCGATGAGGTCCTCATTGCCCGGCTTGAACAGATGTTTGAAACGACCCTGCGCCCGCAGGAAGTCCTCAATGGGCAGTTTGTGCTTGGGCTTGTAGGACAGGATCCACTTGCCGTGATCCACTTCAAACAGGGGCCAGTAGCAGGTCTCCACTGCCAGCTCGCAGATCTTCATGATATCAGACATGTCATATCTCCAGCCTCTGGGGCAGGGGGTCATGACATTCAGGAAGCTGGCGCCTTCTGTGTAAATACCTTTCTCCGCCTTGGTGTGGATATCTATGAAGTTCCTGGTAAAGGTGGTCTGACCCACATAGGCAACATCGTGATCTGCGATAATGCTGGCCAGATCCTTACGGTTCTGCATCTTACCATTGGAATTCTTTCCTACCGGTGTGGTGGTGGTATCCGCAAACATGGGGGTTGCGGAGGAACGCTGGATACCGGTGTTCATGTAGGCACCATTGTCATAGCAGACATAGAGCAGGTCATGACCACGCTCCATGGCACCGGACAGGGACTGGAAACCGATGTCGTAGGTACCGCCGTCACCACCGAAGGTGATGAACTTGAAATTGGCATCCTCCGGCAGACGTCCTCTCTTCTTCAGGGCCTTGTAAGCTGTCTCTACACCGCTCAGGGTAGCGCCGGCATTTTCAAAGGCATTGTGGATATAGCTGTCTTCCCATGCTGTGTAGGGATACATATAGGAAGAAACCTCCAGGCAGCCGGTGGCATTGCCGATGACCGCCTGATCTCCTTCATGCAGTCCGCGAAGGACCGCTCTTACTGCGATGGTAGCGCCGCAGCCGGCACACATACGATGACCCGGTGCAAGACGCTCCGGTTTACTCATTACTTCTTTTAAATTATATTTTGCCACGGTGCGCCTCCTACTTTCTCAGATTGATGTACTGATACTGCTCGATCTCTGTGCCGTTGTTGATGCAGTCTTCCATCTCGGCAAAGACCTGACACACATGATCCACAGTAAAGTCTCTGCCGGCCAGACCATAGATATAGTTGACGGCTTCGATCATTACCTTGCTGCGGTAGAGGGCTGCTGTAACCTCACTGCCCAAAGGACCGCCGTTGGTATTGTAGCTCTCACATCTGTCCATGATCGCTACGGCCTTGCAGTTCTTCAGGGCCTCTGCGATCTCTTTTGCAGGGAAGGGACGGAAGACTCTCAGCTTGAGCACGCCCACCTTCTTGCCCTGAGCCCGAAGCAGATCCACTGCTTCTTTTGCGGTACCTGCCGCAGAACCGATCAGCAGCATGATGATGTCTGCATCTTCTGTCTTGTATTCTTCAAACAGACCATATTGTCTGCCGGACATATCCGCAAACTTCCTGGCCACCTCCAGAATGGCTTCCTTGGAATTTTCCAGAGCGATCTCCTGGTTCTTCTTGGCCTCCATGGCATAGCTGACTACGGAATAGGGACCTACCGCAATGGGCTTGCCAGGATTCAGCAGGAACTCCTCCGGCTGGTATACGCCGACGAAATCCTTTACCTCCTGATCCTCCAGCAGCTCGATATTTTCCACTGCGTGGCTGGTGATGAAACCATCCTGGCAGACCATGATGGGCAGATGCACTCTGGGATCCTCCGCAATGGGGAAGGCCTGGATATAATTGTCATAGGCTTCCTGATTGTTTTCTGCATAGATCTGGATCCAGCCGGTATCTCTGGCGCCCATACCATCGGAATGGTCACAGTTGATATTGATGGGGCCGGACAGAGTTCTGTTGACCAGAGTCAGAGCCAGGGGCATACGGTTGGAAGCTGCCAGCAGCAGCTCCTCCCACATAAGGGCCAGACCTGCGGAAGAAGTAGCAGTCATGGTTCTGGCACCTGCTGCTTCCGCGCCGATGGCTGCACTCATGGCGGAATGCTCACTCTCTACCGGGATAAATTCTGTTTCCATCTCACCGTTGGCAATATAAGTGGATACCATCTGGGGGATCTCTGTGGACGGTGTGATGGGGAATGCCGGCATAACGTCCGGATTTACCTGTCTGATTGCATAGGAAACAGCTTCGTTTCCTGACATACGGTCTTTTCTTGCCATCTTAGATACCCTCCCTCATCTCGATCGCATTGAAAGGACATACCTTGGCACAAATGCCGCAGCCCTTACAATGGTCCAGGTCAAACTCGCCTCTTTTTCCGTCTGTGATCGGAATGCTGGAATCCGGGCAAACCGGTGCGCAGAGGGCACACTGCTTGCAAAGCTCCGCATGGAAGACCGGTGTGTTGGTCCGCCACTCTCCTGTATTGAAGTACCTGGAAGTACCGCCGGCAAACATCATCAGGCCTTCTGTCAGCTCCTGATGGGGCGTCTGCTCATTGATCTTTTTTACATCTGTTCTCATATTCACTCTCCATTCCTGTGTGCCAGCGGGGACGGTTCTCCGTGTGCCAGTGGGGGCCGGTATACCGGGGACAAAAAAGTTGCACCCAGAACCCGACCCCCC
>R14__coassemble_393_pt1 | contig 32609 bp, 26 predicted proteins | sample R14__metabat2_high_PE_030 | metagenome-assembled genome bin R14 | reverse complement strand
TTTTTGTTGGGGGCTTCAAAGCATGTAAAAAAGTGTCCACACTTCCCCCAAGGGGGAAGTGCGCCCATTTTTCACCTGCTTTGATCCCCCGTATCATAAAAAAGTCAGTGCGAAAACTGCGGACGCATGGCAGAAAAAGTGATATTTCCGGAATGCCTATGCTGTTATTTTTGGAAAACCAACTGCTGACATATGCAGCAGAAGCAATGTCAGCTTACGGTATTTCGGCGGAATGAAAGGAACAGGTATATGAAATATAAGGAAACATGTCGGGTAGTGGAGCAGAAGGAGCTGATGACAGGCATATACAGTCTGCTTTTGCAGACAGACAGGATCGCAGGGGAAGCAAAAGCCGGACAGTTTGTCTCCCTTTACAGTGCAGATGGAGCCAGGCTGCTGCCCAGGCCCATCAGTCTCTGTGAGATCCGGCGGGAGGAGAAGCAGCTGCGGCTGGTCTACCGGATCGCCGGAAAGGGAACGGCAGAATTTTCACAGCTGCAGGCGGGAGATCAGGTGGAGGTCTTCGGTCCCCTGGGCAACGGTTTTCCCCTGGAGGAGGCAGCCGGGAAGAGGGTGCTGCTGATCGGCGGCGGCATCGGCATTCCGCCCATGCTGCAGACCGCAAAGGATCTGACAGAGCAGATGGAGAAAGCAAAGACTGCCGGAGATCCGGAAACCGCACCCCTGGCAGTGACCCTGGTGGCCGGTTATCGGGATGTCTGCTTTCTGAAGGAAGATCTGGAAGCCGCAGCACCCCTGGCCATTGCCACGGAAGATGGATCCGCAGGCAGCAAAGGCACAGTGCTGGATGCCATCCGTGAGCAGCAGCTGCAGGGAGATCTGATCTTTGCCTGCGGTCCCAAACCCATGTTGAAGGGACTGGCGGAGTATGCGGAGCAGCAGAAGATCGACTGCTGGATCTCCATGGAGGAAAAAATGGCCTGTGGTGTGGGAGCCTGCCTGGCCTGCGTCTGCCAGACACCGGAGAAGGATGCCCATTCCAATGTAAACAATAAGAGGATCTGCAAGGACGGTCCTGTCTTCAGGTCCACAGAGATATTGCTTTGAAGGTGAACCAACCGCGCAGACATGAAAGAGCAATGCTCTGAAAAAGATGTGTCATGTAAAAACAGAATTTACAGGAAGGAATGGAGATCATATTGAATACAAAAGTGAACATCGCAGGAGTGGAGCTGAAGAATCCGGTCATGACAGCATCCGGTACCTTTGGTTCCGGAGAAGAATACAGTGAGCTTGTGGATCTGAACCGTCTGGGTGCAGTCGTCACCAAAGGCGTGGCAAATGTGCCCTGGCCGGGCAATCCTACCCCTCGTATTGCGGAAGTCCATGGCGGCATGCTCAATGCCATAGGTCTGCAGAATCCGGGCATCGACCTTTTCTGCAAAAGGGATATCCCCTATCTGCAGCGGTTTGATACAAAGATCGTAGTCAATGTCTGCGGACATGCGCCGGAAGAATATCTGGCAGTGGTGGAGCGCCTGGCAGAGGAAAATGTGGACCTGCTGGAGATCAATATCTCCTGCCCAAATGTCAACGCCGGCTTTCTGGCCTTCGGTCAGGATCCCGCCAGTGTGGAAAAACTGACCCGGCAGATCAAGGACAGGGCAAAACAGCCGGTCATCATGAAACTGACGCCCAATGTTACGGATATCACAGAGATCGCCAGAGCTGCGGAAGCAGGCGGGGCGGACGGCCTCTCTCTGATCAATACCCTGACCGGCATGAAGATCGATATCAACCGCCGTACCTTTGCTCTGGCCAACAAGACCGGCGGCATGTCCGGTCCGGCCATTCATCCCATAGCTGTACGCATGGTTTATCAGACGGCCCAGGCTGTGAAGATCCCCATCATCGGTATGGGCGGTATCGCTTCTCCGGAGGATGCCATCGAACTGATCCTGGCAGGCGCCACAGCAGTGTCTGTGGGGACCATGACATTTCATGATCCGGCCCTGACAGTGAAGATCGTGGAAGGTATTGAGGACTATATGCGGCAATATCATGTAGAGGAGATCGGGGAACTGGTGGGTGCTGTACGGTAGGCTGTATTTATGGAAAGAATACGCGTATATGAGGGAAGTTGAAAATTACAGAAGTGAGATCGTCATTTGCTATAATATGGTGGAGTGTGATGTAGATGCCTGACATCGCTATGGGGCCCTACCCCAATCGCACACAATTTTATGATACCTACGCCTGACTTCGCTTTGCTGCCGTCAGGCTGACAAAAATTCGAATTTCTGTGTTTCTGTGTTTTATGATACGCAGTCGGAATTGCTTCGCTGCAAGCAGCTCTCACAATTCCACCAACGAAAATTGTGTACTCTATGGGGCCCCTACCCCATTCGCACACAATTTTATGATACCTACGCCTGACTTCGCTTTGCTGCCGTCAGGCTGACAAAAATTCGAATTTCCACGATACCACAATTTATGATGCATACGCATGGCTCCGCTTTAAAAAGCTCCCGCCATGCTGAGAACATTCACATTCCATGGGGCCCCTTCCCCATTCCATGTTCATGTTCTTGCGGGTCGCTAAACTCGAAAAATCAGTGCACATTTGCCCACAAAGGGCAACTGCGCCCATTTTCCGACTTTGCTCCCCTGTTGCATCATAAACGCTATCAAAAGCGATAGCAAATATATCCATAAAGCGACAAAAAGATGCGAAAAGTCTGAAATATCCGGGAAATCAGGGTTGACAATTTGCCCGGGATGTCCCAAAATATACTTGGTATGGTATTTTGATACTGTATACACAATGAACAGGATCAGCGGGTGCTTTCCGAACCATGGAAGCAGTACGCTGCAGCAGAAGGCAAGACAGCCAAAAAGGCATACCGAGGGATGGAGTCATGTACATAGATGTCCACACACACATTCTGCCGGGGATCGATGACGGCAGCAGGCGAACAGAGGAATCCCTCCGCATGCTGACAGAGGAGCGACAGCAGGGGGTGACAACAGTGGCATGTACCCCCCATTTTTATGCGTCACAGTATTCCATGCAGAGATTTCTGGACATGCGGTCGGAAAGCCTGAAGAGGATATCCAGACTCTATCGGTCCGGGCAGGAAGCAGCAGAGACAGGGGAAAGTGCCCGGGAACTGCCGCAGCTTCTGATCGGCGCGGAGATCTATTATTTTCCGGGTTGCGGACGGGCGGATCTTTCCCCTCTGTGTTATCAACGGCTGGATGCTGTATCCGGGACCATGACTCCGGTCCTGACACCGGATCCACTGGTCATGATCGAGATGCCATTTTCTCCCTGGACAGACCGGGTCTGTCAGGATGTCAGGGATATCATAGAAAAACAGAATTTAACAGTGATACTGGCTCACGTAGAGCGCTATTATGAGATCCAGAAGGACCTTACCGTCTGGAATCGCGTTTTCGCTCTGCCGGTCATTCCCCAGATCAATGGAGCCAGTCTGGTCCCCAGGGGATTCTTTCACAAAAAACAGAGTCGGTGGTGCATGCAGTTCCTGCAGGAACATCCGAACACCCTTCTGGGCAGTGACTGCCATGACATGGACCACAGACGGCCGGATCTGCAGGATGCCCGCGCACAGATAGAGAAGGTGCTGGGAGGGCAGGCTCTGCATCAGATGGATGCATTTGCCGAAGGCCTGTTTCAGATACAGAAAGGATGAGACGCCCCGGAAGCAGGAAGCCGGATATCTATGATATAGGCAGGCAAGGCAGGTGAAAACAGGCGCATGAGAGCAAAGCGCAGACAGGCGTTAATCATGAGCTGTTGTGATTCTGAGCATAGCGAAGGATCATGTCCGTTTTATACCATATGAGTGATAAAGAAAATTCAAAATCGAACAAAAAGAGTACTGTGATCGGCATTGTGATATTGCTTCTGGCGCTGGCGGCAGCATTTTTTGCTTTCACCTGGATGGATGGGAACATGGCGCCGAAACCAGTGGCACAGGCTTCACCGGATGAAGCCACGGCAGACACGCCGTCCGTTGCCGAAGAGGATATCCGGGCAGATGTTGTGCTGGATGGCCGGGAATATGCTGTGACCCATGATCTGGAGACTATTCTGCTGATGGGCACGGATGGCTCTGGAAATACTGAGGGCACAGGTGAGGACTACCGGGGAGACCTGGCAGATTTCCTTTTGCTGATGGTCATAGACAAAACAGATCACAGCTATGGTTTCCTGCAGATTGACAGAGATACCATGACAGATGTTGCGCTGGTGCTGCACGATGGCACGGCAAATGCCATGGCCTATGAACAGATCTGCACTGCGCACTGGTATGGTCCGGATGCGGAGACCGGCTGCGAAAATACAGTAGATGCGGTTTCCGGATTGCTGGGATATCTGCCCATAGATGCCTACTACAGCATTGACATGGATCAGATCGGCACCCTGAATCATCTGGTGGGTGGCGTGGAAGTTACTCTGGAAGAGGATTTTTCAGAGAAGGATCCGGAGATGATGGTAGGCAGCACGCTGACTTTGACAGATGCCCAGGCGGAAATCTTCGTCCGGGGGCGTATGGATGTGGCCGATGGCACAAATGTCAACCGCATGAAGCGGCAGCGGCAGTATATGCAGGGCTTCCTGCAGAAAGTGAAGGACAGGATCCAGGAAGAGCCGGATTTTATTAATACGCTCTATGATGCCATGCAGGATGTTTCCATGAATACAGTGACAGGAAAACAGCTGTCCTGGGTGACGGAAGCGGTGGCTTCTTATGAGCATTCAGGTACGCTGACACTGGATGGAGATTATGAGATCGGCGCCACTCTGGACGATGGTCTGGAGCATCAGGAGTTTTACCCGTCGTCCTCCTCTATCCGGGAAAGTCTTGAGACATTGACCGGTATGACAAAAATGCCGGAATAGAACAGAGAGCAGCTGCAGGCTGCATAAATATTTCAGTACAATAGAAAGAAGCAACTATGGAACAGAAACCGAACACAAAACCAGTGCAGACCGCTGAGAGAGACAGGGGCGGCGAGATCGATCTCCTGGACCTTTTCCTCTACCTGCGTCAGCACATCCTGGCCCTGCTTATTGCCCTGCTCGTGGGTGCGGTGGCCGCCGGAACTTATACATACTTCTGTATCACACCCAGATATACAGCATCCGCCAAGATGTATATGGTGGCGGCATCCAGTGATTCTGTGGTAAACTTAAGTGACCTGAATATCGGTACCTCCCTTTCCAGCGACTATTGTGAGCTGATGAAGGTCTATGCCATCTATGAGGAGGTACAGGAGAAGCTGGATCTGCCCTATTCCTATGAGTATTTCCAGTCCCTAGTCAGTGTATCCAATATTTCGGATACCCGTATCGTGCAGATCACTGTCACGGACACCGATCCTCAGGAGGCCATGGACATCGCAAATGCCGTGGCGGTCGCCACCAAGAAGGTCCTGCCGGATGTCATGAGTACAGCTGCTCCCAGTATTGCGGAATATGCCCGCCTGCCCAAGGGCAAGAGTTATCCCAATGTCACGGGAAATGCCATGAAAGGCGGCCTGATCTGTTTTGCGGTGCTGCTCTTCCTTTTCGTGATCCAGTATCTGAGGGATGACACTGTGAAGACAGCAGAAGATGTGGAGGCATTGCTGGGCCTGAAGCCTCTGACCATCATTCCAGAGAGTGACATTGGTTCGCTGTCGGACAAGAAAGAGAAGGAGATGCGGCAGCGCCGCAGACGGCACAGAGGCATTACCGGTCGTCTGATCCGCCGCAGGAACCGCAAGAAGGGAGGCCAGCACTGATGAAAAACAGAGCGATCTTCGGGAATATGCCGGAGCTTCCCTACGCTGTGGAAGAGGCGGTCAACAGACTCCGTATCAATATAAATTTCGTAGGAAATGATGTCAAAAAGATCCTGTTTGTCAGCTCTGAGCCAAATGAAGGCAAGAGCTTTGTGGCTACGCAGCTCTGGAAGCAGATGGCCCAGATGGGGACACCCTCCATTCTGGTGGATGCGGATCTCCGCAATTCCGTTATGGTGGAAAAATATGAGATCTCCCGGGAAGACGGTCAGGATGTGCTGGGTCTCAGCCAGTATCTGGCAGGGAAAGAGGAACTGGACCGGGCGATCCTGCATACAGAGATCGAAGGCGGCGACATTCTGCCAAATGTGGAAAATGTCATGAATCCGTCATTCCTGATCGAGGGAGAACGGTTTGAACATATGCTGGATACTCTGACAGAGCGGTATCGCTATGTTTTTCTGGATGTACCGCCTCTCGGCATGGTATCCGATGCAGAGCGGATCGCCAACCTTTGTGACGGTGCAGTGCTGTGTATCCGCAGCGCAGTGGCTACCAAGGCAGAGGTCCGGGATTCCGTGGAACTGCTGCAGAGAACAGGATGTCCCCTGCTTGGCGTCGTCCTGAACAGAGTGGAGTCCTCCAAGGGAGGCTATTACCACAGCAAATATGGTCACTATGGAAAATATGGTTACGGCTATGGTTATGGCTATGGCCACGAAAATCAGAAAAAGGATCAGTGATCCTGTCATCAGTTTGTGATCCGAGGGGTTTCATCCCCGGCCTGGGGCCGGAGAAAACAGGTATCGGTTTGCAATAAAAATCTACAAGGAAAGGAGGAGATTCCCGTGAAATTAAGGAAAAGATTTGCTGCTTTCGTACTTGCCTGTGTCATGGTAGTCGGCGGTGCTGTTTCTGTATTCGCTGATGATGTGGCAGCACCTGCAGCGGTAGAGGAGACAGTGGAGCTGGCATCGACAACAAACAGTCCGTCAGGTGGTGCGACACCGGTAAATTCCACAGGTGTGTATGACCATTCCAATGGTAACAGAGGAAATACCTGGGCCAATGGTTCCTGCAAGCTGACAAAGAATAATACTTATCTGAAGGATAAGACTGTCTATGTTGCAAAGAAATTTACAACAAAGAAAGGCGTTACCTACAAGATCACAACCATCGCAGCCAAGACATTCTACAAGAATACCAAGGCTACCAGAGTTGTTCTGAGTCAGTATGTGCATAGGATCTATGCCAACGCTTTTAAGACCAAGACCGGAGCTGTTGCAACAGTCAAACTGACTGCCAAGACCATGACTCTGAGTAAGGGCGCTCTGAATGGCGTAAAGAAAGTACAGGTTCCCAAGGCTCGTCTTGCTTACTACAAGAAGATCCTGAAGGCAGCCGGTTTCAAGGGTACGATCACGACATTCTAAAATGACATGTCAAAATCATCTTTGTGGACTTCAGCCAAAAGTCTGGGAAGCTTCTGCTTTTCCGCTTTTGGCTGTTTGGAAACACAAAAAGAGAAGGAAGCAGTGAGAACTGCTTCCTTCTCTTTTTGCATGATAAGACAGGCAAGTGACCATCGTACCCGGACGAATGAATATCTGACGACCGGGCATATCGGACAGCTGGCTGCGGGATGGTATGGCTTCAGGGACGTGTCAGCTTCATCTGATCCGGGCCAGTCTTGCGTAGAACTGCTGATAGAAGTCAAGCCCTGTATCATAGGGCATGCGGTAAAAGAGCTGCAGCAGCATGGTCTGGATCTTCCGGACTTCTGCCTGATCCTGCATTTCCAGCAGTTCCTCTCCCAGATCCCGGGTCAGATAGTGCCAGTCGCTGACAAAACGTTCGTAACGGGCAATATGATCATAGCCCAGCCATTTGCTGATCCGGACCTTGGTCCGGTGAGGCTTCTCACACTCGTCTTTCTGCAGGAAATAGGAGAAGCTGCCGTTTTCATAGAGCCTTCCCAGGGGAAAGAGCCTGCAGATGCCGGGCCGGTAGGGATGAATGCTGCAGCGACCTTCCTCATTCAGGAAATTACAGCTGTCTGTGGCGGAATCCATCATCAGGTTCGGCAGAATGACGCCATCCACCAGCAGCAGCTCCAGATGGGTCTCCATCAGCTGATCAAAAGTCATTTGCAGACCCTTTGTCAGCAGATACATGTCATAGGGATCCAGCAGGATCGTCTCACTCATGCTTCGGCAGCAGGAAGAGCAGCCACTGCAGTCATTGCAGCCCAGTCTGGCCAGGTCTGAGGACGTGTAAAGTTTCCCGTCTGAGATTTCCTGTATATTTACATCTCTGATCATGGCTGATTTTCCTCCTGACTGAAACGGCGCCATTTCCCATCTGCTCCCCCAGGGAAACTGCACCGTTTTCCAACTCTTTTCCCCCAGAGGAAACTACACCATTTTCAAACTCTGTTCCTCTGATGCGTCCAAGCCATGTGAATCATGCATTTATGATGCAAACCCGTGACTCTGTTGTGGAAAACAGTTCTGTACCGATCCGAAGACAGGAACAAATAGATTCCCGGCCTCGTTTATCCCGTCATGTTAAGATGCTCATATTTACTCCCGAGAGGAAATGTTCTTTCCCGGCTCCGTCCCGGTCTCGGATTCATCACAGCAGAGACTGCAGATCCGCATAGAAATCCGGATAGGAGATGCCCACGCAGTCAGCCTGGGGGATCTCCGTGATGCCCTCTGCGATCAGGGAGGCAATGGCAAAGGACATGGCGATCCGATGGTCCATATGGCAGTCGATGACAGCACCGTGGAGCGGTCTGCCGCCCCGGATGATCATGCCGTCTGCTGTTTCCTCAGCATCAGCGCCCATTTCTTTCAGGTTGCTGACGATCAGCTGCAGGCGGTTGGATTCCTTGACTTTGAGCTCCTCTGCATTGCGGATGATGGTGGTGCCTTCCGCAGCAGCAGCCAGGATGGCTATGATGGGAAGCTCATCGATCAGCGTGGGGATCAGGTCCCCTTCGATCACGGTGCCGTGCAGAGAGGAGGACTGTACCAGCAGATCCGCAGCCGGTTCCCCGTCATGGTCAGTCCTGTTTTCCAGCTTCACCCTGCCGCCCATGGCTGCAATGACCCGCAGCATACCGTCCCGGGTGGGATTGATGCAGGTGTTCTGCAGCAGGATCTCAGAATGAGGTACCAGAAGGCCTGCAGCCAGGAAATAGGCCGCGGAGGAAATATCTCCCGGCACAGAGATTTTCTGCCCGATCAGGTGTGGTTCCGGCAGGATGGAGGCAGTAGTGCCTTCGGATATGACTTCTGCGCCGAACTGACGCAGCATAAGTTCTGTATGATTTCTGGAAAGAGCAGGCTCAGTGACAGAAGTCTGCCCCTCCGCATACAGTCCCGCCAGCAGGACGCAGGATTTGACCTGTGCGGAGGCTACAGGAGAAATATAGTGTGTGCCGTGCAGAGCCTGTCCTCCCATGCGGAGGGGAGCGCAGTCATTGCCCCGCACGCTTTCGATGAAGGCTCCCATCTGCCGCAGCGGACGGATGACCCGGCCCATGGGCCGTTTTTGGATGGAGGCATCTCCGGTCAACTCACTGATAAAGTTCTGTCCGGCCAGGATGCCGGAGATCAGGCGGGTCGTGGTGCCGCTGTTGCCGCAATCCAGGACAGAAGAGGGTGCCTGCAGACCATGCAGTCCCCGGCCCCTGACCAGGACCACGTCCTCCTTTCGTTCGATCTCTATGCCCATCTTCCGGAAGCAGTCTATGGTGGACAGACAGTCGGCGCCGGTCAGAAAATGGCTGATCTCTGTGGTGCCTTCTGCCAGAGCCCCGAACATGACGGCTCTGTGGGAAATGGATTTGTCACCGGGCACCTGCAGTTTTCCCTGCAGTCCCCTGGGACAGGAAGTGAATTTCATACTTTTCTCCTTCTTGTCAGTATTTCCGAACAACGTAGTTATGATTTTTCAGGATCTCCAGAGCTTTCAGATGGTGCTGCTCATTGTCAAATTCGATCCGAAGTACACCCTCTTCGAATTCTCTGTTGTGAATGATGCCGATGTTGCGGATATTGATGCCGCTGATGGCCAGCATGGTAGTGATGGTGGCAATGCCGCCGGGCTCGTCATAGATATCTACATACATGACATATTGTCTTGCCACAGGACCGGAAACCGTATCCAGCAGAGAGTCCCTGTAGTCCCGGGAGTGGGTGAACATGTCCATGAGGCCGTCGCTGTTTTTGGCAGCAATGCGGGATCTGGCATCCTGCATAGACTGAATAAAGGTATCCAGTACTTTCAGAATCTGCGTGTCATTGCTGAGGCAGATCTGCTGCCACATGACGGGAGAAGAGGAGGCAATGCGGGTGATATCCTTGAAACCGCCGGCGGCTACCAGCTTCATCTGCTCTTTTTCATTGTCCAGAGAAGCGACGGTATTGACCAGGCAGGAAGCTAGGATATGGGGCAGATGGCTGACACCTGCCACGATATAGTCATGCTCTCCCGGAGGCAGCACCAGAGGAATGGCGCCAAGGGCGCTGACCAGAGAAACATAAAAGTCCACCGCGGCCTGATCAGATTCCGGATTGGGTGTGATCACATAGTAGGCATTTTCCAGCAGGTAGTCTTTGGCATTTGCCAGGCCGGTCTTTTCCGAGCCGGTCATGGGATGGCCGCCGATGAAGGAGCCGGCCAGTCCTGCTGTCCGTACAGCTTCGTGCATCTCATTTTTTACGCTGCCCACATCCGTCAGAATACAGCCGGGTTTCAGGATCTTCTTCAGAAAAGGAAGATAGGTCATGTTGGTCTGTACCGGCGCGCACAGGAAGATCATGTCGCAGCTGCCGAAAGCGGGATCCCGTTCGGTACAGATCTGATCGATCAGACCGTCTGTCAGGGCCTGCTCTGTAGTGGCGGGTGTATGGGAATGCGCAATAATGCGATACTTGGGGAAAAATTTGCGGATGGATTTGGCTATGGATCCGCCGATCAGTCCAAGTCCGATAAAGCCTATGGTCAATGCGGAGACGGATTTTCGGTTCATTTGGTCAAAAATTCCTTTCGTCAGATAGGTGAATTGTAATAAAGTGCTGATGAAAAGTCAATGCTTCAACGTAATAAAGTACTGAAGTAAACGTGTATATCTTTTTATAAAAACAAGAAATATGACAAGAAGAAGGTGAAAAACAGCAAAAAACGGATAATCAAGGTAAAGAAAATGTGAATAAAAGCAAGAATGTTATGGAAAAGCACTGCAAGATATGATAAAATCAGCACAGTCAGAGTGCAAATTGGCATTTTTGTGAAAATCCGGGAGCACGATAAGGGTTGGAAAATGAAAAGGTCTGGATGCTCCCAGACAGGGGAAGAGACTTGCTATGATACATCACTACGAGATACCCGATTACGGCCGGGCTGCAAAAAATCCGGGCAGTCATCAGATGCTGTATTTTGACAATACGGAGGTGGATTCCTCCAGACGGAGTCAGAATACAGAATTTATGAAGCTGCATACCCATGAAGACCGGGCGGAGATCGCTTTTGTTTATATGGGAAGGGGCGTCCACAAGATCGCCGGCAAGACCTATTACAGTGAGCCGGGCGACATTCTGATCTACAATCAGGGTGTGGAGCACGAGGATCAGGCCAGACCGGGAGAGACGGTACGTTTCTTTGTGGCAGCCATCAAAAATCTGCAGCTGTCCGGCAGACCGGCAGGGTTTGTGACCTACAACAATGACAATTGCATGTTTGACAGCGGCAATTACTACAACTTCATTCAGAGAGGATTCGAGGCCATTGAGGACTGCCTGGTGGTACAGAGTCCCACAGTGACAGCCCTGTCCAATGGTTTTCTTACTTCTCTGCTGGCCATTATGGAAGAGATCTCCGATGTGGAGGAAGAAGATGTGGTCATGGCGCCCCTGGAGGATCTGGCGGAGCAGATCCGCGCTCACATTGAGCAGCATTATGCAGAGAATTTCACCCTGGAGGAGCTGAGCCAGGAGTTTGAAGTGAGTCGTTACTATGCGGCACATATTTTCTCCAGAGCCTTTGGCGTATCTCCCATGAAGTACAGGACCAAGGTCCGGGTGCGGGAGGCCAAGCGTCTGCTGGAGGACAGCGAGTACAATATTTCCTATGTAGCGAAGGAAGTCGGTTATGATGATCCCAATCGCTTCAGTCAGGTCTTTTCCAAAGAGGTAGGGCAGACACCCTCCAGATACAGAAAGAGCCTGTACAGGTCTTCCTACATTTAACGTAAGAGAGGGATTGTTATGATTCATCGTTATAATCTGCCACGGCCGGGCAAGACCCTGAAGCTCCTGACCGAGCAGTACGTCGTTTATTTTACCAATACTGAGTTTGATGACAGCGGCCGCCTGATCGGGCAGCACAGCCATGCGGATACCACGGAGATCTCCTTCATTTACCAGGGACACGGAAAGCACATCATAGATGGCAAGGTCTTTGAGAGCCAGGAAGGGGATATCGTGATCTACAACCAGGGTGTCATGCATCACGACATGGCCCAGCCCGGTGAAAATATGCGGGCCTTCCTGCTCAGTATCTACAATCTGCAGATGCAGGGCAGAGAACCCGGCTATGTGACCTATGACAACAGGCAGTGTGTATTCCCGACAGATCACTATGCGGGTTTCCTGCAGAGAGGTTTTGAGGCTATCGAGGATGCTATGGTCGCCAAGACGCCGGCAGTCTCCATGATGACCCAGGGTTTCCTGATCTCCCTGCTGGCCATTGTGGATGATATCATCAGCAATTCCGAGGACAGCATTCCCCATCTGAACGGCATGACTCTGCCGGAGCAGATCAAGCTCTACATCGATAGAAATTTCGCTGCTCCCTTCACACTGGAAGAACTGGCAGACGAGTTCCATGTGAGCCGTTACTATACGTCTCATGTATTCAAGAAAACCTTCGGAGAGTCTCCCATGCGCTACCGTACCAAGCTCCGCATGGGCGAGGCCCAGTCTCTGCTGGCCAACTCCGATAATAATATCACCCATATCGCAAATGCCATCGGCTATGATGACCCAAACAGGTTCAGTCAGGTATTTGCCAAAGAATTCGGTATCTCACCGACCCTGTATCGCCGCAGAGCGCTGGAGCAGGGATGACGGAAAAGGGACGGCACTGTGTTTCCGGGATTTTTCGGAAATGCAGCACCGTCCCTTTCTTCCTTTTGATACACCATGTTTTCCTTATTGTATGATCAGATTTGGCAGAATTTAATGCAAACTGCAGGCGCGTTGGCTGCGGAATTCGTCATTATTCATAAAAAGCTTGAACATCAGAAGGAAATTTAGTAGAATAATACTTGGCTTGAAAAAAAGCGACAATGAATATGGAGGTAACATATATGCAAGTTTACAGAACAGACCGAATTCGCAACGTCGTATTGCTCGGACACGGCGGTTCCGGAAAGACTACCCTCGTTGAGGCTATGGCTTACCTTTCCGGTATTACAAATCGTATCGGAAAAGTAACTGACGGCAATACCATCAGCGATTTTGATAAAGAAGAGATCAAGAGAAAGTTTTCCATTTCCACTACCATGGTTCCCATCGAGTGGGACAAGGTAAAGATCAATGTGCTGGATACCCCCGGCTTCTTTGATTTTGTAGGTGAGGCAGAAGAGGCAGCATCCGCAGCAGATGCAGCTGTTATCGTGGTTTCCGGCAAGGCTGGCGTGCAGGTAGGTACCAAAAAAGCATGGGATCTCTGCGAGCGCTATAACCTGCCCAGACTGTTCTTCGTTACAGATATGGACCAGGATGATGTCAGCTTCCGTAAGGTAGTCGGAGAACTGCAGGAACTGTACGGCAACCGTGTAGCTCCCATTCACATGCCCGTTCGTAAGGATGGCAAGTTTATCGGCTATATCAATGTCATCAAAAACAAGGCCCGCCGCTTCAAGGACAAGGACGGCAAGCAGGAGATCGAGATCCCGGATTACGCACAGGAGTATCTGGAGACTTACAGGGATGCCCTGATGGAGTCCGTTGCTGAGACCAGCGAGGAGTTCATGGATCGTTACTTTGCAGGAGATGAGTTCTCCGAGGCAGAGATCGGCGCAGCCGTTTCCGCAAATGTATTTGACGGCAGCCTGGTTCCCATTTCCATGGGTGCGCCCACAGAGCTTCGCGGCGTTCATGATCTGATGGATGATATCATCGGCTTCTTCCCGTCTCCGGATCAGTGCGAGAGAGTCGGTCTGGATCTGAACAGCAATGCCAGCTTCGAGGCAAATTATGATTTCTCCCTGCCCAAGAGCGCAGTTGTTTTCAAGACTCTGGTAGATCCTTTCCTGGGCAAGTATTCCATGATCAAGGTCTGCTCCGGCGTTATCAAGAGCGATGACGTTCTTTACAATGTTTCCGCCGAGACAGAAGAAAAGCTGAACAAGCTGTATGTGCTGCAGGGTTCCAAGCCCATCGAGGTTCCGGAGCTTCACGCCGGTGACATCGGTGCTATCGCTAAGCTGAACAGCGTAAAGACAGGTGATACCCTGGCTACAAAGGCTCATCCCATCCAGTATGCAAAGGTTGTTGTTTCCAAACCCTACACTTCCAAGGCATACCGTCCCAAGAACAAGGGTGACGTGGACAAGATCGCGCAGGGTCTCAGCCGTATGATGCAGGAAGACCTGACCATGAAGGTAGTCAATGACTCCGCAAACCGTCAGACACTGCTGTACGGTATCGGTGATCAGCACATCGATGTCATCGTCAGCAAGCTGAAAGAGCGCTACAAAGTAGAAGTCGAGCTGGATCGTCCCAAAGTTGCCTTCCGTGAGACCATCCGCAAGAACGCAGATGTGGATTCCAAGTACAAGAAGCAGTCCGGCGGACACGGTCAGTATGGCCATGTCAAGATGCGCTTTGAGCCTTCGGGCGACATGGAAACTCCCGTGATCTTCGAAGAGCAGGTTGTCGGCGGTGCCGTTCCCAAGAACTACTTCCCGGCAGTAGAAAAGGGTCTGCAGGATTCTGTAGTAGCAGGTCCGGTAGCATCCTATCCGGTAGTCGGTGTCAAGGCTACCCTGTATGATGGTTCCTATCATCCGGTTGACTCTTCAGAAATGGCCTTCAAGACCGCTACCACCATGGCCTTCAAGAAGGGCTTCATGGAGGCAAGTCCCGTGCTGCTCGAGCCCATCGTGACCATGAAGGTTACTGTACCGGACAACTACACCGGTGATGTCATGGGTGACATGAACAAGCGCCGCGGTCGTGTGCTGGGTATGAACCCCGCAGCAGCCGGTGTTACTGTGATCGAGGCTGAGGTTCCCGAGCTGGAGATCTATGGCTACTCCACCACCCTGCGTTCCATGACAGGCGGCAGCGGTGAGTTCGAGTACAGCTTCACACGCTATGAGCAGGCTCCTTCTGACATTCAGGCCAAGGAGATCGCTGCAAGAGCAAATGCTGAGGAGTAATTCCCCGGCAGCATAAGATAAGCAAGAGAAAGGGCAGGGAGAGTGATTCCCTGCCCGTTTTTCTTTAATTCAATACAATATCATTGACCGCCTCGATCAGGCTTACCACCTGGCTGCGTGGAACATATGCAGTCGGTGTTCCGTTGACTACGGCCAGACAGCTGTCTCCATCACACCGATAGAGGGAAACCTGTATCTCAGGCCAGGTCTCATTGTCAAGGGTCAGCGTGAAGCTGATCTCTTCCTTACCATCCCCTTCTTCTGAAGTAAAGGAGTCCGCCGTCAGGGAGGAGATGGCGCTCTGGATGCCGGAGAGACTGAAGGCTTCTTTGTCATCATACTGCCACAGAGTCTCGCCATCTTCATCCTTTTCTTCTCCCGGCGTCAGTGTATAGTCCTCATCCTCCAGGGAGATGTCGATCTGCGTTACATCATCGAAGGAAGCAGTGACGATCTCCTTGTGCCGCAGATCATCATAGGACGCAGCGGCCAGCGTATTATACTCATCATTGGTGATCTCATATACGATCTGTGAATCACCGATCCGGACATAGGCGGTCACTTCGGACAGGTCAGCGCTATCTTCACTGTCAGCCTCTGCAAGAGCATCGGACAGTTCCTCCTGATTCCGCCCCAGATGAAGCGTAAAGGTTTCCTCTGATGTGCCGTCCCCTTCTTCTGAAGTGTCATTCTCAGCTTCGGAGGTATCTTCCCCGGCTTCTGAGGTATCTTCCTCATCCTCTGAAGTGACTCCCGCATCCTCTGAGGTATCTTCACTATCCTCGTAAGATTCTTCGCTGTCTTCTGACGCTGCAGAATAGGTCACAGATACAGAGAGATCCGGCGTATCGAGTCCGTAGGCAGCCAGCTCCTCATCCGTGACATTGTAGCTGGCATATGCGCCCAGGACCAGATCCTGCACACTGGTCAGGTAATTGCTGACAGAATCTGTATCCAGCGGCTTATCATCGGTGAAGTAAATATCGTCCTCGCACCAACTCAGATCACTGTTCTCCTGGCGGGAGATCTCATATGCCTCATCCCCGGAGAAGGTGATCTGACTGACTTCTGACAGGGTGGGGATCTCGTCATTCAGGATCAGATCATTGATGGTGAGTTCAAAATCCTCCAGAGGATCCTGCTCCACCAGGTATACATTTCCGTCTCCTGTAGAGACATACCGCTCCTCGTCCATGGTGCTGTAGGTGCCCAGGGAGATCTCGTAGTCCTCACCGTCTGCCGTAATGCGGATCACGCAGGTGGGGTCATCAAGCCCGTACTGGCTGTAATCCGTTACATCTTCGATGATAAAGGAAACACCGAAGGAGGCGAATCGGCTCAGCAGGTTGTTGATGGTCTCTTCATCTACCGGGAATGCAGCGTCGTCGTCCCAGGTCCAGGTCTCATTCTTCTGAAAACTCAGAGAAGTGTCGTCGTATTCCCAGGACAGAGCAGTCACGTCTTCTGTAGGAATAGTCAGAATGACCTCGTCGCTGTTTTTGATCTCTTCCTTCTTCTCTTCGTGGCGGCTTACGGCAAAGGTTGCAATACCTGCGACAGCCAGCACCGCCAGAAGGATGTACAGTACTTTTAATTTTGCTTTACTCATGGCGTTTCTTCTTCCTTCCTGCAGTGATCGCAATACCGGCAATGACGAAGGCCAGCGGAATGATGCCGATCATGACTGCTTTCAGTATGGTGGAGATATCCTCACTGATGGTCAGATAATTGTAGCCGAGGGATTTGCTGCGGATGGCAATGGCTTCATTCTCACCGATCAGGGAAGAGAGTCCGTTCATGGCGAAATCCAGGTTGGCGCCGGAGGAATAGGCATTATAGGCCTCCTCCAGGAAACTGGAAGAGCTGACCCAGAAGATCTGGCCGCCGCCGTCTGTTTCTACAGAAACAGAAAGGGTGAAGGGACCGTCCAGGTCGCCGTCTTCTTTTTCGTAAGTCTCCAGATCATAGCCGGCAGTCTTACCATAGGCGCTCTCCGAGGTTGTCAGCAGCGTTGTCACGTTTCCGGCATTCTCCTCATCCACCTGCAGCCCTCTGGCGATGGGCATGATCACATTATATTTTTCTTCGATCAGGGCATCGGTAACTGTGCTGCTCTGCATATCCGGCAGCAGGATATAAGGCTGCTGGAAAGCATAGTGGTCTCTGTCGCCTTCTACCACAATGTCATCTGTGGAAGTAACGCCATAATCTTCCAGGAGCTTGTACAGATTTGTCAGTGCATCATCCTCTGCAGGACCTGCGATCACCATCAGTTTGCCGCCTTCTGCAGCATAATTTGCCAGCATGGTTTCTTCCTCTTCAGAAATATCACTGGAGGGGGCATAGATCAGGATGCAGTCCGCGTCCTCCGGAATCTCGTCCTCTGTCAGCAGAGAGAGGGAGGAAAGTTCCATGTTTTCCTTCTCGATCTGATCCTGAAAATCCGTAGGCAGTTCTGCCTCTCCGTGGCCTTCCAGCAGATAAACGACCGGCAGCTCATCACTGACCACGTAGTCGATGGCAGAGGTGATGGCCCCTTCTCCATCAAAGGAATAGACATAGGAATATGTCGTATAATCCACATCCGTCTGATAAATGTCGCTGTAGCTGATATAGCGGGACTTATCTCCGCATTCCACTACCAGACTGTTGTTTTCTACTGTCTCATCTGTATACTGCGAAGCAAAGGTGGGATAGGTGTCCGGATTCTTCTTTTCCACAGTGATGTGAGAGGACAGGTCGCTGTATTTTGCCAGCAGGTTCTCGATGACGCTGTCTTCCTCATCATTCTGGACGATCCAGTAGATCGTGACATCTTTTTCCAGCCCGTTTACAACAACTTTGGTATTGCTGGTAATGGAATACAGGTTTGTGGAACTGATATCCAGTTTGGTCAGACTGGAGGGCAGCACAGAGGCGAAAATATTTACAACGATCAGGATCGCCAGTACAACCGCCGTAATGATCAGAGAGTAGGTACCGCCCTGAAAAGCGATCCTGCCGGTCTTCCGGGCGGGCCGTTCTTCCTGCTTTGGTTTCTTTTGAAATAAAGCCATCAGTTATACCTCCTTTTCTCCATCGACTGCACAGACAGGAAGAGGAAAAACAGGATCACTGTCAGATAAAATACGATGGAGGTAATGTCGAATACGCCGTTTACAAAGTCATAAAATCTTTCAAAAAGTGAAATGGCGGTCATCATCTGGGGAAGCAGTCCCTCCAGAAGGGAACTGTCCAGATAAAAGACCAGTCCCAGGGCCAGAATACCGGCGATACCGATGCCGAAGGCCAGGTTTTCATTTCCCGTCAGATGCTTCACGATCAGTGCCAGGGCAAAGACCAGGACCATCAGGGCGATCACAGAGCCCAGAGCGGTGGAAGAAACATATTCAGCCAGAGTGACACAATAATAATTCAGCAGCAGCACCGGGATCGAGATACCGATGGCAAAGCCGATGTTCTCTGTCAGAGATGAGATAAAGGTACCTATGGCGATCATGGCTGCACCCATGAAGAAAAAGGCTGCCAGGGAACCATAGGAGGTGGGAAGATAAACCTCTCCGAACCGGGCGAAGATCAGAGGATAAAAACATATGATCAGCATGGGAATGGCAAATATGGCCAGCATGGCCAGATATTTTCCCAGGATGATCTGCCAGGTCTTCAGGGGGAGGGAGTACAGCAGCTGATCGGTCTTCTGCTTCTTTTCCTCCGCGATCGTCCGCATGGTCAGTACCGGTATGATCACCACCAGCCCCAGACAGACGAACTGCAGAACATATTCAAAATTTGCGACAGCTGACTGGATGTTGTACAGCATACTGCCAATGCCCACAAACAGGAGCAGAAAGGCGCAGAACAGCCATGCAGTCAGAGAATGAAAATAACCGCGCAATTCATGCTTCAATACAGCGCTCATAAACTTTCCTCACTTTCTTTGGAGCCGGAGACTTCTTCGGATCCGCGGACTTCTTCCGTCATGCGGACTTCCGCGGCTTCATAAATTTCCCCGGCCGCATAAATTTCTTCTGCTTCATAGCCTCCTTCTGATGCAGGAATCTCCTTTGATCCGGAGATCTTATTTAATACAGAGGCCCCTTCTGATCCGGAGAACTCATTTAATACCGGGGATTCCTCTGATCCGGAGACTTCCTCCGATGCAGAAGCTTCTTTGCTTCCGGCAGTCCGGACAGATGTTCCTTCCGGAGCCTGGGCATTTTCCGTAAGCTCCAGGAAGACCTCTTCCAGATTTGCTTTTCGTGTATTCATTTCAAAAATAGGAAGCTCTGCTTCAGCAAAGGCAAAAAAGAGACCGCAGCACAGGGATCTGGCCTGGTCTACCTGTGAATGGACGGTGACTGTCACAGAGTCGTCCCCATTGTCCCGGCTGGTCCATTCCCACTCCTGTCCCAGGGCCTCCAGCACCTGGCGGACCTGTTCTTCCTCCGCAAGCACAGAGAACGTGATACCGTTTCCCCGGGTCATCACTGCCTCCAGATTTTCCGGCGTATCAAAAGCCACCAGCCTTCCTTTGGAAATGATCATGACCTTTTCACAGATGGCCTGGACTTCCGAGAGGATATGAGAACTGAGAATGACAGTATGGTTCTCTCCCAGAGACCGGATCAGCTCCCGGATCTCAATGATCTGAATGGGATCCAGACCTACTGTTGGTTCATCCAGGATAATGATGCGGGGATTTCCCAGCAGAGCCTGGGCTATGCCGACACGCTGCCGGTAGCCTTTGGAGAGGGTGCCGATGATCTGGTGCCGGACATCTTCCAGCCCGGTCTGCCCGATCACTTCCTCTATCTGCCGGCGCAGTTCCTGCTTCCGCAGACCTTTGGCTTCTCCCACAAACTGCAGGTATTCTACCGGCGTTTCGTTCATGTACAGAGGCGGCTGCTCCGGCAGATAGCCGATCAGTCGTTTGGCAGCTTCCGGTTCTTCGTAAATATCATGTCCGCCGATCAGGATCCTTCCGGATGTGGCGGAAAGACAGCCGGTCATCATGTTCATGGTCGTCGACTTGCCGGCGCCGTTGGGTCCGAGAAAGCCGTAGACGTGTCCTTCAGCGATCTCAAAAGACAGATCGTTCACTGCCATGAAATCGCCATAGCATTTGGTTAAATGCTCTGCTTTGATCATAGTAAAATCCTCCTGTTATTTTTCAGCTCCTCAAGGATAAGGCCCATTCCTGAAATGTACTTAAAAAGGCGCTGCATGTCGGAAACATGCAGCGCCTGATGAACAGCGAAGTTTATGAAGTTACAGAAGAACGGAAAAGCGGATAGAAGTTTTGCTTTCGGCTGTCACAGAAATGCTCCCACCCTGCCGTTCCGCGATGGCTCTGGCAATGGAAAGGCCGATGCCGGAGCCTCCTGTATATTTTGATCGGGAAGCATCCGGCCGGTAAAAGCGGTCAAAGAAGCGTTTGGGATCCACATTCGGAAGGGGCTCACAGGTGTTGAAGACCTCGATCAGAGGCCGGCCGTGTCTGGTGCTGAGGGAAAGACGGATCAGGCCGCCTTCCTCCGAATAACGCAGGGCATTGTCCAGTAAAACGGATAGCATCTGCTGGACAGAGGCCTTGTCTCCCCGGTAGGTGACCTGCTCTGCGATCTCATGCGTATAATGTTTCCCGGCAGCGGCAGCCAGAGCTCTGTAATGCTCTGAGGCTTCCCATACTGCTTCGCTGAGGGAAAAATACTCTGCATCCGGGAAAGGTTTTTCCTCATCCAGTCTGGAAAGCAGGACAAGATTGCTGATCAGTCTGGCCAGATGGGAGGACTGCTTCTGAATATCGCCGACCCATTCATTGTCTTCCAGGTCCATGGCAAGGATATCCGCACTGGTGGCAATGGAGGTCACCGGCGTTTTCAGTTCGTGGCCTGCATCTGTGATGAACTGCTTCTGCTGTTCCAGATTTTTTACATAGGGCCGGATGGCGTAGCCGGAAAATGCTGTGATCAGAAGAAAGACCAGCAGAAGACCGACTGCTCCAATACTGCAGGAAATGATCAGCAGCAGATGGCGAAAACTGTTGGCATCTGCCACATTGAGAAAAATGATCTCTACCTCCTCCACATCTTCCGTGACCAGGTATCTGTAATCCAGATAATAGCCGGAGGACTGATGGCGGTCCAGCACTGCTCTGGTATAGGCTTCCGCGGTATCCTCATCTATGGAACTGATATAGGCATCGTCAAAGATGAGAAGCTCCCCATCCTTATTACAGCGGATAGAGAAGAAGCGCAGGGTGAATTCCCCGTCCGGGCGGCCGTTCCAGGACATTTCTGTGATGGGAGGCATCTCTTCTTTTCCGGAAGAGGTGCGGTTATATTCATGGATCCCCTGCAGCACCTCATCGTGCTGGGCAGTGGTCCGGACATAATTGACAAGATTGATGGAAAAGATCAGCAGGACAGCCACCACAGCGAAGGCTGCTGTCCCGATCAGGATGAACCGGATCCTGAGCTTTTTTAACATGGTGATTCCTCCAGTGAATAACCGGCGCCACGGACGGTTTTGATCTGCACATCAGCCTGGATCTGCTTCAGCTTCTTGCGGATGAAGCCGATATAAGTCCAGACGACATAGGAATAGGCATCGGCATCCGGTCCCCAGACACTGTTCATCAGGTGTTCCGTGGAAAAGACAACATGGGGATGGCGGAAGAACAGCTCCAGCAGCTGGTATTCCTTATTATTTAAACGCAGCGTATTTTTTTTGCAGGACAGCTCATAGGTATTCCGGTCCAGAGACACGGAGCCGAAACGCAGGGTGTCCCGGCAGAAGGTACTTCCGCTCCGGCGGGTCAGGGCTCTGACCCGGGCGAGGAACTCTGCAGTGGCAAAGGGCTTTGGCAGATAATCGTCTGCGCCGCTCTCCAGACCGGCCACCCGGTCCTCAATCTCGGCTTTGGCTGTCAGCATCATGATGGGGACTGAGGAGCCCCGGCGGCGGATGGTCTGCAGTACTTCAATGCCGTTTTTGCCCGGCATCATGATATCCAGGATCACGGCATCATAGTCCCCGGCTTCAAAGTAGTCCAGTGCATCTGTCCCGTTGTGAACGATGTCCACCGGGAAATTCGATTTTTCAAGAAGATGCTTCAGACCTCTGGCCAGAGATACTTCATCTTCTGCGAGCAATATGCGCATGTTCGGTAACTCCTTCCTGATCACTCTGACAGCTTATGGTAGAACCGGCAATTGAAATGAACTTAAAAATGCAGCGGCTGCGGCCGGATTTTGTTTTCAGCGGTTTCTGTGGGAAGTATAGCACGTTTTCGCTGGTCGGTGACATGTTTTCCTCAGGATCCTGCTCTCTTTTGCTTCTTTTAGAAGATGGTCGATCCCTGCAGGAATTCCTGCAGATGCCTTGACAAACAGGGAAGCAGAAACGTAAAATAGGAAATTGGTTTAATAGAAATAAATTCTATGTCACAGAGGAGGAATGCAAGATGGCGAGACCATATCACCATAAAGCGATCGAGAAAAAATGGCGTGAGAACTGGGAGGCTTCTCCCATAAATGTCAACGATGGAAAAAGAGAGAAATATTATTGCCTGGACATGTTCCCGTATCCGTCCGGAAACGGTCTGCATGTCGGTCATTGGAGAGGCTATGTGATCTCTGATGTCTGGAGCCGTTACAAACTGATGCAGGGTCACTATGTGATCCATCCCATGGGCTGGGACGCTTTCGGCCTGCCGGCTGAGAACTATGCCATCAAGATGGGTGTGCACCCTGCCATTTCCACAGCACAGAATGTAGCAAATATCAAGAAGCAGATCAATGATATCGCAGCTCTGTATGACTGGGATATGGAAGTCAATACCACAGATCCCGGCTTTTACAAGTGGACCCAGTGGATCTTTGTGCAGATGTTCAAAAACGGTCTGGCCTATGAGAAGGAGTTCCCCATCAACTGGTGTCCTTCCTGCAAGACCGGTCTGGCAAATGAAGAGGTGGTCAACGGCTGCTGCGAGCGCTGCGGTACCGAAGTGACCAAGAAGAACCTGCGTCAGTGGATGCTGCGCATCACAAAATACGCTGATCGTCTCCTGGCGGATCTGGACAAGCTGGACTGGCCGGAGAAGGTAAAGAAGATGCAGACAGACTGGATCGGCAAGTCCTATGGCGCAGAGGTTGACTTCGCGGTAGAGGGCAGAGAGGAAAAGATCACTGTTTACACCACCCGTCCGGATACCCTGTACGGCGCCACCTTCATGGTACTGTCTCCGGAGCATGCCATGGCAAAGAGCCTGGCTACAGATGAGACCAGAGAGGCAGTGGAGCAGTATATCCTGGACGCTTCCATGAAGTCAAATGTAGACCGTATGCAGGCCAAGGAAAAGACCGGCGTCTTCACCGGCAGCTATGCCATCAATCCCCTGAACGGCGCCAAAACACCCATCTGGCTGTCCGACTATGTACTGGCCGATTACGGTACAGGCGCCATCATGTGCGTACCTGCCCATGATGACCGTGACTTTGAGTTCGCAAAGAAATTTGATCTTCCCATCATCCAGGTCATTGCCCAGGATGGCAAGGAGATCGAAAATATGACCGAGGCCTATACCGCAGCTTCCGGCACCATGATCAATTCCGGTGAATGGAACGGCATGGAGTCCGCTGTTCTGAAGAAGGAAGCACCGGCCATGATCGAGGCAAGAGGCTTCGGCAAGAAGACTGTCAATTACAAGCTGCGTGACTGGGTATTCTCCCGTCAGCGTTACTGGGGCGAGCCTATCCCCATCGTTCACTGCCCCAAGTGCGGAAATGTGGCTGTTCCGGAAGAAGAACTGCCCCTGCGCCTGCCGGAGGTGGAGAGCTATCAGCCTACCGGTACAGGAGAGTCTCCCCTGGCCGCTATTGAGGAGTGGGTCAACTGCAAGTGTCCCCAGTGCGGCGCTGCAGCAAAGAGAGAGACCAACACCATGCCCCAGTGGGCAGGTTCCTCCTGGTATTTCCTGCGCTATGTGGACAATAAGAACGATCAGCAGCTGGTTTCCAAAGAGAAAGCACATCAGTATCTGCCGGTTGACATGTATATCGGCGGCGTAGAGCATGCGGTACTGCATCTGCTGTACTCCCGCTTCTATACCAAGTTCCTGTATGATATCGGCGTAGTGGATTTTGAAGAGCCCTTCACCAAGCTGTTCAACCAGGGTATGATCACCGGCAAGAACGGCATCAAGATGAGCAAATCCAAAGGAAATGTGGTTTCTCCGGATGATCTGGTACGTGACTACGGCTGTGATTCTCTGCGTATGTACGAGCTTTTCGTAGGTCCGCCCGAACTGGATGCAGAGTGGGATGACAGAGGCATTGACGGTGTCAACCGTTTCCTGAAGAGATTCTGGACTCTGGCGCTGGACAGCAAAGATGCCGGCGTCAAAGAGACCAAAGAGATGATCAAACTGAGAAACCGCCTGATCTATGATGTGCAGCAGAGACTGGAGAGCTTCAACCTCAATACCGTTGTATCTGCCTTCATGGAGTACAATAACAAGCTGATTGAGCTGTCCAGAAAGACCGGCGGTATCGATCAGGAGACCATCCTGACCTTTGACCGTCTGCTGGCTCCCTTTGCGCCCCATATCGCAGAGGAGATCTGGGAGACCTATGGCGGCGAAGGCAGCGTTTTCCATGCCGGCTGGCCGGTATGCGATGAAGAGGCCATGAAGGATGATGAGATCCAGGTACCGGTACAGATCAACGGCAAGACCAGAGTTGTCATCAGCGTGCCTGCGGATATCACCAAAGAGGATGCTATCGCCAGAGGAAAAGAGGCAGTGGCTGACCGCCTGACAGGAACCATCGTAAAAGAGATCTATGTTCCCGGCAGGATCATCAATATTGTTCAGAAATAAGAAAAAGAAGATCGCAGCGGGGTCTCCGGCAGTCCGAAGATCACGCTGCGGTTTTGCGGAGTAACCCATGACCCTGATCAAGATCTGCGGGATCACCCGCGAGGAAGAAGCGGACTTTCTGAATGAAGCCGGCATAGATTTTGCCGGTTTTATTCAGTTTTACCCCAAAAGCAAGAGAAATATCCCGGTGGAAGCAGCAGAGCGGATCATGAAAAGACTGGATCCGAAGATCCTCACCGTGGCAGTCACTGTCAGTCCCACGGAGGACCAGGTCCGCCGTATTGAGCAGGCTGGCTTCTCCCTGCTGCAGGTGCACGGGGAATTGCCGGAGGAACTGCTGGAAAAGATCCGCATACCTGTGCTGCGGGCTTTCAATGGAGATCCCGGCGAGGAATACCGGAAATGCCTGGAACATCCCGGCATTTACGGCTTTGTGCTGGATGCGGCTGTGCCCGGCAGCGGCCGGGCTTTCGACTGGAATATGCTGGCAGAGCTGCCCCGGAGCAGAAAGCCTGTTCTGCTGGCCGGAGGTCTGACACCGGAAAATGCAGGACTGGCAGTAGCTTCCCTGCAGGTGGATGGCCTGGATACCAGCACCGGCGTGGAAAATGACAATGGTCAGGGAAAAAGCAGAGAAAAGATCTTAGCCTTTGTACAGGCGGTACGAAGGGCAGACGCACAAAAAGAAGGCGAATCAGTGCAATGAAAAAAGATCAGATAGAAAAAGCGCAGAAATATGAGAAAGGCGTGTCCCTGCTGACCCGTCTCAACCGCCAGTATACTTCCCTCAGCAAGGGAAAGAAGCGACTGGCAGACTATATCTATAAGAATTATGACAAGGCTGTATTTATGACAGCCGCCCAGCTGGGGGCGGAAAACGGTGTCAGTGAATCCACTACGGTGCGTTTTGCTTCCCAGCTTGGTTACAGCGGTTTCCCGGAGTTCCACAGGGACCTGGAAGCCCTGGTAAGGAGCAAACTGAATTCCGTGCAGCGGATGGAAGTGAGCCGGGGCAGGATCCCGGAGGGGGACATTCTGGCCACTGTCATGCAGGCGGATATCGACAAGATCAATCAGACGCTGGAGCATGCGGATACCGCAGCCTTTCAGCAGGCAGTGGAGACCATTGCTTCCGCAGAAAATATTTATATCGTGGGGATTCGCAGCTGCGCTCCCCTGGCCGGCTTCCTGGGGTTTTATCTGAACCAGATCGTGCCAAATGTGCATGTGGTGACCACCAACAGCTCCAGCGAAGTCTTTGAGCAGATCTTCCGGATCACAGAGAAGGATGTCATCATCGGCATCAGCTTCCCCCGGTATTCCATGCGTACACTCAAGGCTATGGAGTTTGCCAACAACAGAAATGCCCGGGTGATCACCATCACGGACAATGTACATTCTCCCATGACCCTGTATTCCTCCTGCAATCTCATTGCCCGGAGCGATATGGCGTCCATTGTGGATTCTCTGGTGGCCCCGCTTTCCATGATCAATGCCCTGATCGTGGCCATGTGCATGAAGAAGCAGACAGAAGTACTGGCCACTCTGGAGACTATGGAGAAGATCTGGGCAGAGTATCAGGTCTACAGCAGCGATGAGATCAATTACCCCGGCCGGGAGATGAAGTGGAGCGGGGAAAATGAGGATGAGGAATCATGAGAAGGATCGGCATCATCGGCGGCGGCGCTGCCGGCATGACAGCTGCATACTTTGCTGCGGAGCAGCCCGGGACTGAGGTCCATCTTTTCGAGAAAAATGAGAAGCTGGGAAAAAAGATCTTCATCACAGGCAAGGGTCGCTGCAACTTCACCAACAGCTGTGATCCGGAGGAACTGCGCAGCGCGGTGATCACCAACAGCCGCTTCCTCTACAGTGCCTTTTCGGCTTTCGACAACAGACGGGCCATTGCCCTGTTTGAAGAGCTGGGCGTGAAAGTAAAGGAGGAGAGGGGCGGCAGGATGTTTCCTTTGTCGGACCATTCTTCGGACATCATCAGAGCGTTGGAAAGGGGCCTGAAAGCCCGGGGGGTCCTGGTGCATCTGCAGACTTCCGTCAAAAAGCTTCTGACCGAAGCAGCAGAGGATGGAGAAAACAGGATCCGGGGCATGCTGCTGGCGGACGGCACAAGCTTCCTTTGTGACCGGGTCATTGTGGCGACCGGAGGTATCTCCTATCCTTCCACAGGCTCCACGGGAGACGGCTATCGTTTTGCAGAGGCCACAGGTCATCGCCTGAAGGAAAGATATCCGGCCCTGGTCCCTCTGGAGACAGAGGAGACTTATGTGACAGATCTGCAGGGACTTTCCCTGAAAAATGTGACCCTCACCATTCCATATGGAAAAAAGAAGAAATATCAGGGCTTCGGTGAGATGATGTTTACCCATTTCGGCGTTACGGGCCCGCTGGTGCTCAGCGCCTCATCCTGTCTGACGGCTCTGCTGCAGGAGCAGAAACTGCAGGCTTTTATTGACCTGAAGCCGGCTCTGACAGAAGAGAAACTGGATGCCAGGATCCTGCGGGAATTTGAAGCAGCCAAAAATAAAAAGGCAGGCAACGTGATCGCCGGTCTGTTTCCGGCGAAGCTGCTGTCGGTCATGCTGCAGCTGTCGGGGATCGATGGGGATCTTCCCGTACATGAGATCCGCAGAGAAGAGCGGCAGAGGCTGGTACGCATGACAAAGGCCTTTCCTTTTACGGTAACAGGCACCAGGGATTTCCGGGAGGCTATCATTACCCAGGGCGGTGTCCATGTGGGAGACATCAGACCCGGCACCATGGAATCCAGAAAGGTCGCCGGCCTGTATTTTGCAGGAGAAGTGCTGGATCTGGATGCGGTGACCGGCGGTTACAATCTGCAGATCGCCTGGTCCACGGGTTATCTGGCCGGGACGAGCGCTGCGGGATAAAACCAGAGGGTTCGTATGGAGGAAAGGACACAGTGCGACGGACGAGACGGAAAGATGTATAGCCGGGCCGTGTCCGGACGTTTGTGAAAAAAAACGGGCTGAGTTGAGGATTTTTTGCAGCATGGCGGGATAAGTGAGACAGTAAACCTATGGATTTTTGCCTTTAAACTTATGCAGAACTGCTTTTTAAAGTGGAGCCATGTGTATGCATCGTAATCTGTGGTGATTCTGAGTACAGCGAGGAGTCATGTCCGTTTGTTATGAGGAGGGAGAGAGATATGAGCAACTATCAGATCGCGATCGACGGTCCTGCAGGCGCAGGAAAAAGTACGATCGCAAAACAGGTTTCGGCAGAACTGAAATTTGTCTACATTGATACCGGCGCCATGTATCGGGCCATGGGCTTGTGCCTTTCCGAACAGGGCATTGATGTGGAGAATGAGACAGCAGTTTCCACTGCCTGCGGCAGCGTGGAGATCAGCATCGCCTATGAAGAAGGAGTGCAGCAAGTCTTTGTCAACGGGGAAAATGTCACTGGAAGGATCCGGACGGAGGCAGCCGGCATGGCAGCTTCCAAAGTCAGCAGATATCCGGCAGTGCGCAGGCAGCTGGTAGCCCTGCAGCAGAAACTGGCTTCCACAGCAAATGTGGTCATGGACGGTAGGGACATTGGCACGAAAGTGCTGCCCGGCGCAACCCTGAAGATCTTTCTGACTGCGGCAGCGGATGTGCGGGCCGACAGAAGATGCAGGGAACTGCAGGAGAAAGGCGTGGAAGCAGACCACAATAAGATCCTGGAGGACATTCTGGCAAGAGATTATCAGGATACTCACAGGGAGGAATCCCCCCTGCTGCAGGCAGAGGATGCTATCCTGGTGGATACCTCCTATCTGACCATTCCTCAGGTAACAGCCGAGATCCTGCACTGCTTCCGGGAGAGAGTCTGATGGAAACGATCCTTGCAAAGACCGCCGGCTTTTGTTTTGGCGTAAAGAGAGCGGTGGAAGAGGTTCTGCGGCAGGCGGAGGCAGGAAAAGCACCTGTGTATACCTTCGGCCCTATTATCCACAATGACCAGGTGGTAAATGAGCTTTCCGACAAGGGCGTCCGGGTCATCCATTCCATGGAGGAACTGAAGACGGTCCCCCGGGGGATCATGATCATCCGGTCCCACGGTGTATCGGAACAGATCCAGTCGGAGATCGAAAAGGCCGGCTTTCAGGTGGTGGATGCCACCTGCCCCTTTGTGAAAAAGATCCACAGGATCGTAGCGGAGGAGAGCCGGGAAGGAAAGCTGATCCTGATCGCCGGAGATGCCAGTCATCCGGAAGTGGAAGGGATCAGAGGCTGGTCTTCCGGCCCTGTGCAGATCATTGAATCGGCTGAGGATCTGGAAAATATTTCCATTTCGGAAGGGCAGAAAGCCGTTCTGGTGGCCCAGACTACATTTAATTACAAGAAATTTGAAGAATTAGTTGAAATCTTGTCACAAACAGGATATGATATTAACGTTATGAATACTGTCTGCAATGCGACGGAAGAAAGACAGCAGGAAGCACGCAGAATCGCCTCTGAGGTGGATGCCATGATCGTGATCGGCGGGCGGCATAGTTCTAATTCGCAGAAACTTTACGACATTTGCAGACGGGGTTGCACGAATACTTACTTTATAGAGACACTCGTTGATTTGGATTCAAAGCCTTTTCAATCATTTCGTCGCGTAGGTATTACAGCCGGGGCATCAACCCCAAAAAAAATAATTGAGGAGGTTCGGAACTATGTCAGAACAAAGCTTTGAAGAACTGTTGGAAGGAAGTTTGAAGTCAGTGCGCAACGGAGATATCGTAGAAGGTACGATCATCGAAGTAAAGCCGGAGATGGCCATCATCAACCTTGGTACAAAGGCAGATGGTATCCTTCCCAAAAATGAGTACAGCAATGACTCTTCCATCAATCTGCAGGATGTCCTTCACGAGGGCGAGCAGATGGAAGTAAAGGTGCTGAAGCACAACGATGGAGAGGGCCAGATCCTGCTGAGCTACAAGAAGCTGGCGGCAGAGAGAGGCAACAAGAGACTCGAAGAGGCTTTTGAAAACAGAGAAGTCCTTACAGCTACTGTTACACAGGTACTGAAGGGCGGACTGAGTGTGCAGGTGGAAGGTACCAGAGTATTCATTCCCGCAAGCCTTGTTTCCGATTACTATGAGAAAGATCTGACCAAGTACGAAGGTCAGGAGATCGAATTCATCATCATCGAGTTCAATCCCAGAAGAAGACGCATCATCGGCGATGCAAAGGCTCTGATCCTGGAAAAGAAAGCCAAGATGCAGGAAGAACTGTTCAGCCGCATCAGCAAGGGTGATGTAGTAGAAGGAACTGTCAAGAACATCACAGACTTCGGTGCATTCATCGATCTGGGTGGCGCAGATGGTCTGCTGCACATCTCCGAGATGTCCTGGGGCCGTGTTGAGAATCCCAGAAAGTTCCTGAAGGTCGGCGAGAAGAAGACAGTCCTGATCAAGGATATCAACGGCAGCAAGATCGCTCTGAGCCTGAAGTTTGAGGATCAGAATCCCTGGTCCAGCGCAAATGAGAAGTATGCACAGGGCGCTATCGTTGAGGGTCGTGTTGCACGTATGACAGACTTCGGCGCATTTGTAGAGCTGGAGCCCGGCGTAGATGCTCTGCTTCATGTATCTCAGATCTCCAGAAAGCACGTAGAGAAGCCCTCTGATGTACTGGCTCCCGGTCAGGTGATCGAGGCCAAGGTCGTAGACTTCAACGGCGAAGAGCACAAGATCTCCCTGAGCATGAAGGCTCTGGAAAAGGCTGCTCCCGCAAAGGAAGAGTCCTATACCGAGTCCAATGATTATGCAGCAGAAGAGCCTGCAACCATGGGTTCTCTGGGCGAAGCTCTGGCAGCTGTTACAGAGGAGACTCCTGTAGAGTGATCTCTGATTGAGGGTCCGTAAGAAATCTAAAACTCCGGAACAGTTGCTGTTCCGGAGTTTTTTTTATGATACGGGGGATCAAAGCAGGTGAAAAATGGGCGCACTTTCCCCTTGGGGGAAGTGTGGACACTTTTTTACATGCTTTGGAGCCCCCAACAAAAATTCGAATGGAGCGACGAATTTATTCGGCGTGGGAATTCGAATTTTTGTCAGCCTGACGGGAGCAAGGCGAAGTCAGGCGTAGCATCATAAAATTGTGGTGGTACGCGATGTATCATGGATGTTTTTTATGATACGCACGAGCTCACAGCCCGAAAAAAAGTTCGCAGAAAGCCCTTCAGGGTTTTCTGCGAACTTTTCAGGCTATGGCAAGCCAACAAAAATTCCCATATCCGTTTTTGTGGCCGGATCAGTATTTCTTCATGATAGCAACACCAACCCGGAACAATCTCCGGTTGGAAGCCCGGATCACCAGGACAGAGAGCAGCAGTACAACCACCAGAACAGGCCAGAAGCAGAAGGCCGGCAGGAGCCTGAGCACAATGATCAGAGCCAGTGCGCTAAATATGCCGCCGATCGCCAGGAAAATGCCTGTGCCCGTTCCTCTGGTCTTCAGCATATCCGCCTCACTCTCCCAGGTAAAGGAAGGTTTCTTCAGATCCGTCATCATCAGCTTGTTGACACTGAAAACCATGATCGCCAGATTGAGGACCAGAGCATAGGGAACCGTCCATATGGGCAGAATTCCCAGGAAGCACAGAATCAGGCCGCCAATGACAACATAGCCGCAGCTGCTGCCGCCGCAGACCATCAGAGCTGCCCACTGCTTGGCTTTCAGTACCTCACTGTAATCCACCGGTGTCTGCTTGAGGATCATGAGATCCTCTCCTTCTCTGGACATGCAGGAATTGGCAATGGTATTGCTTGCGCAGGCCAGGGACGGAATCATGATAGCCATGCCGGTGGCCCAGCTCAGGAAATCCATGTCGGAATGCAGTTTGCTGAGGGACAGGATCTCCAGAGAGTTTGACGAAAACATATAAAGGACCAGAATGACAGCCGGATAGAGAATGGTAATCAGAAATCCATTCGTCAGATAAGCCGGATTTCTGCGGACCAGCCGCAGCTCCTTGCGCAGGTAAGCCCGGAATACGCTCTGCTGCCGACAGTTCTCTTCCATGGCAGCCGCATCCAGATGTTTGGCGGAAGAAGAGGTATCCTGCATGGCCAAGGCGCCGTTGATGTACAGAAACTTCACCAGAACCACAAAAACCAGGAAAAAGGCGGCTGTGATCCCCACGATCGCCAGCAGCATCAGCGGATCCAGGCTGCCCTCCAGCAGGACCCTCAGCGCAAAGTTGACTGGGATCACATTGACAAAGTTGCCCAGAGTAGCGAGGGCACCGGTCAGGGCTGATTTATCTGCCTTGCTGAAATTCGTCAGAAGGATGAAGGCGACCAGCGCTCCAAAACCCAGGACCGCCCCCAGGATCTTCAGGGTATCCTTGTTTCTCATGGTATGTACAAAAGACATGATCAATACCATGACGCTGCCGAAGAAGGACAAGAAGAACAACTCAAAGCACAACGAATCCATAAAAAACACCAGATAGAAACTGACGGAAGCGCCATTTGCAATC
>R14__coassemble_390_pt1 | contig 32751 bp, 47 predicted proteins | sample R14__metabat2_high_PE_030 | metagenome-assembled genome bin R14 | reverse complement strand
TACCGGTATCGAGATGTTCCGTAAGCTGCTGGATGAGGCACAGGCTGGTGATAACATCGGTGCTCTGCTTCGTGGTGTTGCAAGAACAGACATCGAAAGAGGTCAGGTTATTGCTAAGCCGGGTACAGTTACCTGCCATACAAAGTTCACAGCTCAGGTATACGTACTGACAAAGGACGAGGGTGGCCGTCATACACCTTTCTTCAACAACTATCGTCCCCAGTTCTATTTCCGTACAACAGACGTTACAGGTGTGATCAATCTGCCCGAAGGCACAGAGATGTGCATGCCTGGTGACAACGTAGAGATGACCATTGAGCTGATCCACCCGATCGCTATGGAGCAGGGTCTTACATTCGCTATCCGTGAGGGTGGCCGTACAGTAGGTTCCGGTCGAGTTGCTAGCATCATCGAGTAATTTCAGATCATAAAGAACTTCAAAGAGGTTCCGGATTTTCCGGAACCTCTTTTTTAATACAATTTGAGGGAAGCTTCCTCTATGCTGTGGATCTCCTGCAGCAATTTTCTGTATTCGCTGGGTGAGTGACCGACAACCTTGTGGAAGGCGATATAGAAGTTGTTGGAGGAATTGAAGCCTACCATATGAGAAATCTCTGTAATGGAGAGATCCGTTTCCGAAAGCAGCGTCTGCGCATTTCCAATCCGTAGATAGCTAAGATACCGGGTAGGTGAATAACCAAATTCTTTCTGAAAGGCATGAGACAGGTAGGTGCTGCTCACATGCTGTTCTTTTGCCACATCTCCAATGTTGATCTCTTCGCTATAATTTTTTTCCATATATTCTTTTGCCGCATTCCCCACAGTCCAGCTCTTCAGGTGAGAGTGTTCCAGGTGGGCATGCTCCGCCGTGACAGCAGTTTCATAAAGCATGAGCAGAAACAGCTGCAGCAACAGGGGCATTTCTTCTTTGGCGTAGGGCGATTTTTTGCCGGCTGTCAGCTGCAGCAGGCGGGTGAGCCGCAGCAGATCCCGGAAGGAATCCGCCTGGGGGACCACCGGCTCTATATCCGGTGGCAGCAGATGGCCGGCGGGCAGATTCCAGAGCTTGACTCCTTGTATACCTACATTAATGAACAATCCGTCAAAGGCCGGGTAATTCTCGGCGTGAAACATCCCCTGATTCAGGATGGCCAGCGTTCCCGGTTTGACCCGGTAAGATCTGGCATTGTGGATGTACTCACCTTCCCCAGAAATGAACAGGACGACCTCCAGGTGTTCATGATTGTGTGTGAACCGTCTGGGACGGAACTCCAGACTGGCCCGGTTGACACTGATCTGTGCCAGCTTTGGCCGGCAGTCCCGAAACAGTGTTTTCAGATCTTCCTGCTTGTAGGTTGCCATGGTGTGTTCTCCTTTGCGCAAACAGATATTTATGAGTGCCGGATGTTCTGTATGTATTGATTATAGTTGAGTGGCTTCAGAGAGGCAATCTTTTTCCAGGGCGCGATAGCATTTTTTTTAGAATCATATCGTATCATTACCTGTAATTCCTGCAAAATAGGACATTTTATATAGAATAGCAAAAGCTGATCGGATCTATAATAGGTACACAAAACAAAAGAGAAACAAAAGAAAAAACAAATTTAAAGAGACAATAAAACAAACAAAGAACAAAAAACAGGAGGAAACGAAATGAGCAGAACAGTAAGAATCGGATTGATCGGAGCAGGTTTTATCGGAAGAAGTCATGCAACAGCATATGTAAATCAGTGCCAGTTTGGTTCTGAGATCAAAGTGGAGTTGAAGGTAGTCTGCGATCCTTTTGAGGCAGCAGCAAAGGCACTGGCAGACAGTCACGGATTTGAACGCTATTGTACAGACTGGCACGAAGTTGTCAATGCGGACGATGTAGATGTTGTATGTATCTGTACACCCAACAGCATGCATTGCGAGATTGCAGTAGCAGCAGCAAAGGCCGGCAAGGCCATCAACTGCGAGAAGCCTCTGGGCATGGACGGTGACCAGTCTTCTGCAGCAGCAAAGGTTATGAAGGAGACAGGTGCTATCGCAACCTGCGGTTTCAACACCATGAAGATCCCGGTGATCGCTTACGCAAAGGAAGTGATCGACTCCGGCCGCTTGGGCGAGCTGGTTTCCTTCCGGGGGTCCTATGATACAGACGGTCTGGCCACCCCGGATGCGCCCCATGCATGGAGAATGCTGGCAGCCAATTCCAAGCTGGGTTCCATGGGCGATCTGGCAGCACATGTGCTTTCTATCTCTCAGTATCTGCTGGGTGATATTACAGCAGTTTCCGGCATGACGAGGATCATTTACAATGAGAGAAAGAACGCAAAGGGTGAAGTGCTTCCTGTAGAGAATGATGATGTGGCACAGTTCCTTTGTACCTATGCAAATGGCGGCATCGGTTATATCTCTTCCAGCCGTGTTGCACCTGGCTGCAAGCAGGCAGAAGTGTTTGAAGCACAGTTTACAAAAGGCATCATCCGCTTCTCTCTGGAGCGCCTGAACGAGATCAACATCTATTACGCTGATGACAAAGCAGGCGATCAGGGCTTCAAGAACATTATCGTGGATCCGGCACATGGCGAGTATGGCAAGTTCTGGAGCGGCCCAGGTATCGGCATCGGCTATGAGGACCTGAAGACCATTGAGGAGCATCATCTGCTGGAGTGCGTTGTGAATGGCACACAGCCTGTTGTGGATTTTGAGTTTGCTGCAAAGATCGACCGTGTAATGGAAGCTGTTCTGGAATCTGCAGAAACCGGCAGCTGGGTAGATGTGAAGCCGGTTCTTGATTAACTGGAAACCGAGATGTAAAGGAGAAATGCGATATGAAAACATGTCTTGTAACGGATGGTCTGGCATATCTGCCTTTTGAGGAAATGGTAAAGACTTCTGCCGGGATTGGAATCGAATCCCTGGAGATCGCCTGCGGCAACTGGTCCGGAGCACCTCACATGAAACTGGATGAAATGCTGGCAAGCGCAGATGCAAGAAAGCACTACATGGATGTAATCCACAGTCATGGCATGGAACTGGATGCCCTGAACTGCTCCGGCAATCAGTTGGAGCCCAATGCAACAGGCAGACAGCATCAGGAAGTTGTAGAGAAGACCTTTCGTCTGGCGGAGCTGCTGGGTGTGAAAAAGATCGTCATGATGAGCGGCCTCCCCGGCGGAAATGCCACAGATACCTGTGCAAACTGGGTTTCTCATTGCTGGCCGCCCAGTTGCCAGGATATGCTGAAATATCAGTGGGAAGACGTACTGATCCCTTATTGGGAGAAGCAGGTGAAGATGGCTGAGAATTGCGGTATTGAGGCAATTGCGCTTGAGAATCATCCTATGCAGTGCGTTTATAACGCAACTACTCTGCTGCAGCTGCGGGAAGCGGTAGGTCCCATGATCGGATTGAACCTGGATCCCAGCCACCTGATGTTCATGGGTGGTGACGGTATTGAGATGGCAAAGAAGCTCGGTGTGGACGCGATCCATCATGTACATGCCAAAGATACCAGAAAAGAGAGAGATCGCTTTGGCGCTGACGGTGGACTGGAGACCAGATTCTTCGATCGGTTTACAGAGCGGGCATGGAACTATGTAGCTCTTGGCTTCGGCGAGGGTACTGAGTGGTGGAAGGAGTTCTTTGCAGTGCTCAGCATGATGGGTTATCAGGGCACCGTTTCTCTTGAGATTGAAGATCAGACGATGGCGCCCCTTACCGCTATCAAAAAGTCAATGAAATTCCTGCAGGATGTGCTGCCGGAGGATTATGACTAAATAGAACTACTTACCATACTTTCTTTAAAGAAAACCTGTCGCAAGCCATGCGCTGCGGCAGGTTTTTCCCATTATGGGAAATAATTATGTTATGATATAATATAAACAGGGGAGGCGGTCACCTTCTGCGAGAACTGTCGGAAAGAGTACAGGACAGTGGACTACGGCAGGATCTGTCCCCACTGCGGAAGTAACAGGACTTATCTGCTGAAGGGAAATGAATTCAATATCAGGGAGATCGGTGTTTATGACAATACTTGAACTGAAGCAGGGGATCTTTAAAGAAAATGAAGTAACGGCAGATGGTATCCGGGAGGAATTTGCCCGCATGGGAAAACTCATGATCAATGTCATGTCCTCTCCCGGCTCCGGCAAGACCACCACACTGCTCCGTACCATAGAAAGGCTGCAGGGCCGGGCAAGGGTCGGTGTCATGGAATGTGACATCGATGCCAGTGTGGATGCGGAGACCATACAGGCAGGCGGCGGCAAGGCCATCCAGCTGCACACCGGCGGCATGTGCCATATGGATGCGGCCATGACCAGGCAGGGACTGGATGCCATGGGCCTGGAGGATGTAGATCTGGTCTTCATTGAAAATGTGGGAAATCTGGTATGTCCGGCAGAGTTTGATACCGGCGCCGGGCTGAACATTACCATCCTGTCGGTGCCGGAGGGGGATGACAAGCCGGCCAAATATCCCCTGGTCTATGAGGTATCGGATGTGGTACTGATCAACAAGACGGATGCCTGCCAGGTCTTTGATTTTGATGTGGATCTGGCGAAGGACCGCATCCTGCAGCTGAATCCGAAGGCCCGGATCTTCTGCATTTCCGCAAAAAATGATACCGGCTTTGAACCCTGGATCGATTATCTGTTGGAGAGATGGAATCATGAAAAAAGTAAAAGTAATTGAAGTCCATGAAAATGTCTTTCAGTCCAATGATCTTGCGGCGGCAGCCCTGCGGCAGGAACTGACAGACAAGGGGGTATTCCTGCTGAATGTCATGTCCTCCCCCGGCGCAGGCAAGACCACAGCGCTGTCCGGAGTCATCAATATGCTGAAGGCGGATTACAGGATCGGCGTCATGGATGTGGATATCCGGACCAGTCTGGATGCCCAGAGGGTGGCAGATCTGACCGGCGTGCGGGCGTTGCAGATCCACAACGGCGGCCTCTGCCATATCGATGCAGAGATGACTGCCAGGGCAGTTGAGGATTTCGGCGTGGAGGATCTGGACCTGGTCTTCCTGGAAAATATAGGAAATCTGGTGTGCCCGGCAGAGTTTGATACCGGTGCCCACAAAAATATGATGATCCTGTCAGTGCCGGAAGGAGATGACAAGCCTCTGAAATATCCCCTCATGTTTACCGTGTGTGACCTGGTCCTGATCTCCAAGATCGACACCATGGATTTCTTTGATTTCAACATGGAGCAGGCCAGAAAAAACATTTTGCAGCTGAATCCCAATGCAGTGATCCTTCCCGTCAGTGCCAAGACAGGAGAAGGCATGGAGGCTTTTGCGGCCTGGCTGAAGGAGCAGGTGCCGGCTCGCTGACCGGGTTGCCTTCGCGGCGTGTCTGAAGGAGCAGATGCAGGTCCATTGACCGGGGCTGTTTTTTGCGTGGCTGAAGGGACCGATGCAGATTTGCTGACCGGGTGACTTTTGCTTCGTGGGAAATTAGTGTAAGATAGCAGACAGAGATGCAAGAGAGTGTCTGCCGGCAGGCATGACAGGAAATGCAGCTGCGGCAGAGAAAACAAAATTTTTCCGCATTTGAAAGGAGATAAGTTATGAAAGCAAAATTTTTACATGTAGGTATGCCCATCACAAACAAAAAAGAAGGCATGGAATATGTGGATGCCTTCAAGGTATGGGTCAGCAATCCGGATGATTATGACTTTGCCATTGAGTATCTGAAGTATGAGGAAGGCACACCTTTCCCGGAAGTGCTGCACAGAAATCCCCACGTTTGCTACGAGGTGGCGGATATGCAGCCTTATCTGGAAGAGGCAGAGCAGGTGCTGTTCGGACCGGTTCCCTTAAGTGATACCATGGACTTCGCTTATGTCATGTGGGATGGCACTATCCTGGAATTGCAGGCCCCGAAGAAGGATTAAGAACAAGGGGATCCTGAGGGCTTGATGCCGTGTTTGCCTGCCATTTCAACCTGAAGAAGGACTGAGAGCAGTCGGATTCCGGGGTCTGCAGCATGGCGCAGGCCCTGTCCGACTATGAAGATGCCGGATTGGGAGAAAACAGATTCAGATCCTGCCGGAAATGTTGGGAACAGGAGCCGGCATATATTGAAAACGGAGAGAAATGTTATGAAGATAGAGGAGATCCTGGCGGAACGTCTGGAAAGATTCAGCAGAAATACGCTGATGTCGGATGAATTTCTGGATTTTGTCAGTCAGAATACCCAGCCCATGGAGACGCTGATGGCCTATTACCGCTGTGCCATCCGGGAGGTGCAGACCAAGTTTGAAGTACTGAATGAGGAACTGTCAGTGCAGTATGACCGCAATCCCATCGAGTCCATCAAATCCAGGACAAAATCCCTGGACAGTCTGATCCGAAAAATACGCAGAAAAAATCTGCCCATGGCCCTGGATTCCATAGAGGCAAATATCAAGGATGTAGCAGGTGTGCGGGTGATCTGCTCTTTTACAGATGATATCTACATGCTGGCGGAGAGCTTCCTGCGGCAGGATGATATCTTTCTGATCGAAAAGAAGGACTACATCAAGCAGCCCAAGGAGAACGGTTATCGCAGTCTGCATCTGATCGTGGAAGTGCCCATTTTCCTGAAGGATGAGACCCGGCGTATGAAGGTAGAGGTGCAGCTGCGGACGATAGCCATGGACTTCTGGGCCAGCCTGGAGCACAAGCTGCGCTACAAGAAAAATATTCCCAATGAGTATACGGAAGAGCTGGCGAGAGAACTGAAGGCCTGCGCAGAGGAAAGCGCCAGACTGGATGCGCGCATGCAGCAGGTCAAGAACCGGCTGCGGGATTATGAGGAGCCGGAGCAGGACGGAAAATCACCTTTCCTTCTGCCGCTGCCCATGTTTCTGGGCATGAGTGAGTGATACAGACGTACCGTGATCAGGGGGAATATTCTTTTTATATGGGAGGCTGTCAAACCGGACAGAAGAATTTTTTCAGGCGTCTTCCCGGGCTCCTTCCGGGGGACAGACAGAAGGAGAGCCAAACGGTTCCGGTTGAATCAAAGGGGTGAGTTTGCTATACTGTAAAGGACCTGTATCAACAAAAAGGATCTCCGATTACGGGGAAAACAGAATATATGGAGGCAGAACATTGAGTTCCATCGCAATTTTAACAGACAGTAACTGTGGTATCACCAGAAAAGAAGCAGAGCCTCTTGGCTTCCACGTGCTTCCCATGCCTTTCTCCATCGATGGCAAAGATTATCTGGAAGAAGTGGATATGAATCTGGATGAGTTTTTTGACATTCTGGCAAAGAACCCGGCCGCAAAGGTCGCTACCTCCCAGCCGTCCATTGAAAATCTGACCGGCACCTGGGATGCCCTGCTGAAGGAGTATGATGAGATCGTACATATTCCCATGTCCAGCGGTCTCTCCAGCTCCTGCCAGACAGCTACCATGCTGGCCAGGGAAGAGTATGCCGGCCGCGTCTGGGTGGCAGATTCCAAGCGGATCTCCGGTTCCCTGCGCTACTCCTGTCTGGAGGCAGTGCAGCAGGTGAAGAACGGACTGACAGGAGAGCAGGTGCGTGACTGGCTGGAGGCCACAGGCATGGATTCCAGCATCTATATCACAGTTGCCACACTGAGCTTCCTGAAAAAGGGCGGTCGTCTGACACCGGCGGTAGCGGCCATCGGGTCTCTGCTGAAACTGAAACCGGTGCTGCAGATCCAGGGCGCAAAGCTGGATACCTACAAAAAGCCCCGTACCATGGCCCAGGCCAAGAAATTCATGACGGAGGCCATCAAGGACGACATGAAGAATCGTTTTGGCAATGAGATCAATCTGGACGTCATTCATTCCGCAAATCTGGAGATGGCCAAGGAATTCCGCAAGGAGACCTTTGAAAACTTCCCGGAGGTTCCAGGCATGAGGGAGCGGGATGTGGTGATCAATCCCCTGTCCATCAGTGTTTCCTGCCATATCGGCCCGGGCTCTCTGGCCTATACCTGTTCCAAGGTACATCCGGAGATCTGGTAAGCAGGAGGAAAAATGGCAAAAGGCAGCAAAAAGAAAAAGAAGAACAGCGTGGGCTTCTGGATCCTGATTCTGATCTGTCTGGGCGTGATGGCTTTCGCCGGCTACAAGCTGATCAGCCTGTGGCTGGAATACCGCCAGGCCCAGGAAGAGTATGATGATCTCCGGACCTATACTTCAGAGGCGGAGCCGCCGGAAGGGTCTGCGGAGGAAGAGGAGGAAGCGGAGGCAGAGGAAGGTCTGAAAGCTCCCATAGATGTGGACTGGGATGCCCTGAAAAAGATCAACAAGGATGTTGTGGGCTGGCTCTACATCGGTGCACTGGACATCAGTTATCCCATTGCCCATGGCACGGACAATGAGTTCTATCTTCATCATACCATCGAGGGTACCTACAATTTCGCAGGTTCCATTTTTGAGGATTTTGCCAACAGCCCGAAGTTTACAGACCCAAATACCATCCTCTATGGCCACAATATGAAGGATCGTTCCATGTTCGGCAATCTGAAATTCCTGACAGAGGACAACAAGGTGCAGCAGGATCCCTATTTCTGGGTGCTGACGCCGGAGCACAATTACCGCTACAGGATCTTCAATGTCTGTGTGACTGCAGTAGACAGCGATATCTATACCCTGTACTCTAAGGCAGATAAGAAATTTGTGAAGCAGGCGGAGAAGTGGCAGACTTACAGCTCGGCCGGGCTGGAAGCCCAGAGCTTTTCCAAAGACAGCAGGATCGTGACCCTGTCTACCTGCACCTCCAGTGAGAGCCAGAGATATGTGGTACAGGGGGTAAGGACAGAGGAAAGCACGGAAGGATAGTGCTTCGGAAAATGAAACTATACAGCAGAGAAAGGAGACGGCCCATGAGTGAGCAGATCGAAAAATTGCAGAAGATCATCGATGAACATGATAACATTGTTTTCTTTGGCGGCGCCGGCGTATCCACGGAAAGCGGGATCCCGGATTTCAGAAGTGTAGACGGCCTCTACAATCAGAAATACGATTATCCGCCGGAGACCATTCTGAGCCATACTTTCTTTGTCAGAAAAACCGAGGAGTTTTATCGCTTTTACCGGGACAAGATGCTGATCAAAGGCGCCAGACCCAACAAAGCTCATCTGAAGCTGGCAGAACTGGAGCAGGCAGGCAAGCTGAAGGCCATTGTGACACAGAATATCGATGGCCTGCACCAGGCAGCAGGCAGCAAGGTGGTATGGGAGCTGCACGGCAGTGTACTGCGCAATTACTGCACCAGATGCCACAGCTTTTTCGATGACAGATTTATTGCGGAGTCCCAGGGCATTCCCACCTGTCCGGAGTGCGGTGGTCTGATCAAACCGGATGTGGTCCTGTATGAGGAAGGACTGGATGCCCATGTCATGGAGGAGGCGATCGCTGCTATCAGCCGTGCTCAGGTCCTGATCGTTGGCGGCACCTCCCTGGTGGTATATCCTGCAGCCGGCATGCTGCGGTATTTCAAGGGAGACAAGCTGGTGCTGCTGAACAAGGGCGCTACAGGCATGGATGGTTCCGCAGACCTGGTGATCCGGGAGCCCATCGGTGAGACCCTGGGCCAGATCCGGGTGAGGTGATACATGGATCTGCAGACAGGTGATCACATCACCATGAAAAAGAAACATCCCTGCGGCAGCACAAGCTGGGAGATCCTGCGGACCGGTGCGGATTTCCGCCTCCGCTGTGACGGCTGCGGCCGGCAGATCATGATGCCCCGCCGACAGGTGGAAAAGATGCTGACCGGTCGGCAGACCGGATAGGAGCCCGGTTGGGGCAGCGAATGCTTTTTGACTTTTCAGAGCAACTGTGTTAGGATGAATTGTCGTAATTTATGAGAAATGTTGCAGAGGTAGGATAATGAATAAGGTTATTTTAATGGGAAGACTTACCGGCGAGCCGGAAGTCAGACATTCCGTGGGAGAGCGCGGCACTTCCGTTGCCAGATATCGTCTGGCAGTTGACCGCAGATTCTCCAGAAACAATGGCGAGCAGACGGCGGATTTCATTCCCTGCGTTGTATTCGGACGGGGCGCAGAATTTGCGGAAAAATATTTCCACAAAGGCATGCGGGTCCTGGTGACCGGCAGGATCCAGACCGGCAGCTATACAAACCGTGACGGAAATACCGTTTACACTACAGAAGTTATCCTGGATGATCAGGAGTTCGCAGACAGCAAGGGAGCTTCCACAGGCGGCTTTACAGCACCGGCAGACAATTATCGTCCCAGTGCGCCGGCTCCGGCCCCCGCTCCGGCAGAATCCGCAGACGGATTCATGAATATTCCGGATGGCATCGATGATGTCCTGCCATTCCCGTGATCCGGCGAAAAACAGTAAAAGATCGGCCTGAAGTGACAGCGGACATGTGACAGCACTGCCGGCTGTAACGGCCCATACAGACAAAGCGGCCGGGGTTTTCCCCTGACCGCTTGTCTTGTTTTGATGAAGAACAATCTTTCAGAGGATGATGGATATGAATAGGACAGGACGGGTAACACCAAGCGCATTTCTGCTGAGCTATCTGAAGATCATATTCTGGCTTTTTGCTTTGCTGGTACTGGCAGATGTCGGTGTCTACTATGTCAATACCAATGCCGGCATTCTGGTCAGCGGTGCTCTGCTGGTCTATCTGATCGTTGCGCTGGTGTTTTATTATCGGAAAAAAGCCGCCTATCAGGATGAACTGGTGACCTTTGCCGCAGGCTTTGGTCAGGTGCAGCGGAAGCTGCTGATGGAGCTGGAGATCCCCTACGCGCTGATGGATCAGGAGGGCAAGCTTCTCTGGTTCAATCAGGAGTTCGGTGATCTCTGCGGCAAGGACAGCAAAAAATACCACAGATCCGTACAGACTCTCTTTGAGGAGCTGGATCCCAAGGAGTTTCCGGGAAACGGAGCAGATACGGATATTCATGTCAGCTATGCAGACCGGGATTTCCGGGCCCATATCCAGAGCGTCAATGTGCAGGAATTGATCGATACCTCCAATCTGCTGGAGAGTGAAGATGAGAAAGATGCCATCCTGTATACGGTCTACCTTTTTGAAGAGACGGAACTGCGCAATTACATTCAGATGTATGAAGATGAGACGGTTGCTGTAGGTCTGATCTGTCTGGACAACTACGATGAAGCCCTGGCAGGGCTGGAGGATGTGCGCCGTTCCCTGGTGATCGCTCTGATCGACCGAAGGATCAACCGCTATTTTTCCGAGATCGATGCCCTTGTCAGAAAGCTGGAAAAGGACAAATATTTCCTGATCCTCCGCAACAAGTCCCTGAATGAACTGAAAGGGCGAAAGTTTGATATCCTGGAAGAGATCAAGGAAGTCAACGCCGGCACAGATATGAAAGTTACCATGAGTATCGCCATCGGCGCCAATGCCGGGACTTATACCAGGAACAATGAAAATGCCAAGGCAGCTATGGATCTGGCCCTCGGCCGTGGCGGCGACCAGGCAGTCCTGAGGGACGGCGAAAAGACCATTTTCTTTGGCGGCCGTACAGAATCAGAAGAGAACAGCACCCGTGTGAAATCCCGTGTGAAGGCCCAGGCCCTGAAAGAATTCATCTTATCCAAGGAGAAGATCCTGGTCATGGGACACAAGCGGGCAGATGCGGACTCCTTCGGAGCAGCAGTAGGTATCTGCTGTTTTGCCAGAGAGCTTGGAAAAAGCGCCCACATCGTTCTGGATCTTCCTGCCTCGGCAGTGCAGCCCCTGGTAGAGAATTTTGAGGAGAAGCTGCCCCATGAAAAAAGTCTGCTGGTGGATCCCCAGACAGCAGAAAAAATGGTGGATGCCAATACGCTGATCATTGTGGTGGATACCAATGTGCCGGCTCTTCTGGAATGTCCGGCTCTTCTGGATCCCAGCAAGACAGTTGTGGTGCTGGATCACCACAGGCAGAGTGGAGAGGTGATCCCCCACACTGTGCTTTCCTACATTGAGCCAAAAGCCTCTTCGGCCTGTGAGATGGTCACAGAGCTTTTGCAGTACGTTACAGACGATATCAAACTGCGGGGACCGGAAGCAGATGCCATGTATGCAGGCATGGTCATTGACACGGACAATTTCCGCCAGAGGACAGGCGTCCGCACCTTTGAAGCAGCGGCTTTCCTGCGGAAGCAGGGTGCCGATATGACCAGGGTCCGCAAGGTCTTCCGTGACCAGATGGAAGCCTACAGGGCCAGAGGGGAAGTCATGCGCCGGATCATGCTGTTCCGCGATGTGTTTGCCATTTCCATCTGCCCCTCGGAAGGTCTGGAAAGCCCCACCACGGTCTGTGCCCAGACGGCCAATGAGCTGCTGAACATCAAAAATGTCAAAGCTTCCTTTGTATTGACTGAGTTGAATGGTCTGATCTTCATCAGTGCCCGCGCCATTGATGAAGTCAATGTACAGATCATCATGGAGCGTATGGGCGGCGGCGGACATCTGAATATCGCAGGATGTCAGCTGAAACACGTTACTATGGAAGAAGCTATCGATATGCTGAAAAATATACTGGCAGAGATGCTGGATGAAGGAGATATTTAATTATGAAAGTGATCTTACTGGAAGATGTCAAGAGTCTGGGCAAGAAGGGTGATCTTGTCAATGTCAGCGACGGCTATGCAAGAAACATGCTGCTGCCAAAGAAGAAAGGTGTGGAGGCCACGCCCCAGAATATGAACAGCCTCAAGCTGCAGAAGAAGCATGAGGAAAAGGTAGCGCAGGAAACGCTGGATGCCGCAAAGGTACTGTGTGCTGAGCTGGAAAAGGGAAAAGTCACTTTGGGGATCAAGGTAGGCGACAACGGCAGAGCCTTTGGCGCTGTTTCCGCAAAGGAGATCGCCGAGGCTGTCAAAGAGCAGATGCATCTGGAAGTAGACAAGAAGAAAGTACAGCTGGAAGGCCCCATCAAGGAGCTGGGATCCTATGAAGTAGGGATCCGTCTGCATCCCAAAGTAACAGCCAAAGTGAAGGTTGAAGTAGAGAAACTGTGATCACAGGCAGGGAGGTCCCCGCATGGAAGAGGATTTGATCAAAAGAATACTTCCCCACAGTGAGGAGGCGGAGCAGTCTGTCATAGGCGCTATGCTCATGGAGAGTGAGGCTATCGTTGCGGCATCAGAGATACTGACAGGTGAGGACTTCTATCAGCGTCAGTACGGCATCCTGTTTGACACGATGGTGGAGCTTTATGAAAGAGGCACCAGTGTGGACCTGGTCACGCTGCAGAACCGTCTGAAGGAAAAGGATGTTCCCCCGGAGGTTTCCGAGCTGGATTACATCCGCAGGCTGCTGGAGATCCTGCCGGATTCCGGTCGCGTCAAGGATTATGCGGAGATCGTCAGAGGAAAGTCTCTGCTGCGCCGTCTGATCCGGACGGCGGAAGAGGTGGAGAATGCCTGCTACCTGAACAAGGAGTCTGTGGAAAAACTGCTTGAGGATTCGGAAAAGAAGCTGTTCCGGATCTTTCAGCAGCGGGACAGCGCAGAGATGGTCCCGATTCTTCAGGTGGTGGTAGATACTCTGGAGCAGATCGAGAAGGCTTCCCGGACCAAAGGAAATGTGACGGGTCTGGCCACGGGCTTTGCGGATCTGGATTACCGGACAGCCGGCTTCCAGAATTCCGATCTGATCCTGATCGCTGCCCGTCCTTCCATGGGAAAGACAGCCTTTGTTCTGAATGTTGCAGAATATATGGCCTTCCGCCAGAACAAAAAAGTGGCTGTGTTCAGCCTGGAAATGTCAAAGCAGCAGCTCATGAACAGATTGTTTTCCATGGAATCCCGGGTGGATTCCCAGAATCTGCGTACAGGAAATCTGAAGGATGATGAATGGAGCCGGCTGATCGAGAGCGCCGGTACCATCGGAAATTCCGGCCTGATCATTGATGATACGCCGGGTATCACAGTCCGGGAGATGCGCTCCAAGTGCCGTCGTTACAAGCTGGAGCATGGTCTGGATATCGTCATGATCGATTATCTTCAGCTGATGAGCGGCAGCTCGACAAACGGCGAATCCCGTCAGCAGGAAATATCAGAGATCTCCAGATCCCTGAAGGCTCTGGCCAGAGAACTGGATGTGCCGGTAGTGGCACTGTCCCAGCTCAGCCGTGCTGTGGAGAGCCGGGCGGATCATCGGCCCATGCTGTCAGACCTCCGTGAATCCGGCGCCATTGAGCAGGATGCGGATGTGGTAATGTTCCTGTACAGAGATGATTACTACAACAAGGATTCCGACATGAAGGGGGTTGCGGAGCTGATCATTGCCAAGCAGAGAAACGGCCCCATCGGCACCATCAATCTGGTATGGCTGCCGGATTACACGAAATTTATGAGCATGGAGCATCAGAATTGAGGGGGGAGCGCCTGTTTTCAGTTCATGGACTCACGCATATCACAAAAAAAGAAGCGGTACGGAATCATCACTTCCGTACCGCTTCTTTATCTGCTTTTTTATAAGCTTGCGCTCAGTCGATTATTCTGCGCCGATCGCACCTGTAGGACAAGCATCCTCACATGCGCCACAATCGATACAGCTATCGGGATTGATCTCGTACTTGCCATCACCTTCAGCGATTGCGCCTACCGGACAAGTGTCAGAGCAGGAACCGCAGCTTACACAACCATCACTAATTACGTGTGCCATATTTGTTTCCTCCTTATCAGAATAATAGGTCAAGCTCCTCCTCCAGAAGCTTATTATGATTATAGTTGACAATATTCTGAAAAACAAGTATTTATTCAGAAACATTGCAGGTAAAAATTTCCTGCATCAGAGCTCTTTTCCGGATCGCTGAATGATGAAAATCGTCTTGCATGGAAGGCGGTTTTGTATTATACTGACTGCAATTTGTGGTGCTGCGGAATGCGGCAGGCCCATATTTTATAAGACAGAAGCAATCAGAGGAGGTCCATCATGGCTAAAGTAACAAAGGATATGACAATCGGCGAAATGCTGCAGCTGGATATGAACATCGGCGGGATCCTGATGGGATCCGGTATGCACTGCATCGGATGCCCGGCATCTCAGGGCGAGTCTCTGGCTGAGGCAGCTGCTGTACATGGCATGGATGCAGATCTGCTGGAAGCGCAGATCAATGATTTCCTGGCAGGCGTGCCTGAGAAAGAAGCGGAATGATCCGAATGTCATGATATAAGAGAAAGACGGGAGCGGCTATTGGCTGCTCCCGTCTTGCGTCTTGCGTTTTGCGTCGTGAGTATGGGTAAGGGGGAGAACTGTCATCCCGTGAGATATGTTACCTTGTGCGGAGCCGGTTCCGGATCATGCTGTGAATTGTTTTATTCTGCACGGCGTCGATTCATCCCGTGAGATATGTTATCCTGCCCGATGTCGGTTTCGAATCATGCGATGCATTGTGTTGTCCTGCGCAGTACTGAGCCTGAGGTGAAGTATCGACTGATGAAATAGCCGAGGATGCGGGGGTGCAGAACTGTCTAAGCCTTGCAGCGGAACCAGCAGGCGTAATTCTCGGTGAATCCCAGCTTATGATACAGATGATGAGCAGCTTCATTGCCCTGCTCAGTCTGCAGATAGGCGTGGGTGGCACCCTTCTCCTGTCCTTTGGCAAGGATGCTGCGGCAGATATCCTCCGCGTAGCCTCTCCTGCGGTAATCCGGATGGACATGAATGGCATAGACGCCGATGTAATCCCTGTCGAGGATGCCAAGGCCGGTGGCGATGATCTCCCTGCCGTTTGTGATGGAGGCGCAGATGGTCTCCTTGGGAATGGCATGGTACATGGAGGGCACTACCCGGCGGTGGTGGGGGTTTGTCGTATGCTTCAGGCTGAAAAGGGCTCTGATCCAGCTGTTGGGGATAGTGGGTGTCAGAGTGACTGCGGAATCTGCGGGGGCAGAGAAATCCTCCGGCAGGAGCAGGGTCATATTGTCCACGGCGTGCTCTTTTCTGTAGCCGTTTGCCTCCAGATGGGTATCAAAAAAAGAGGGCAGCAGAGGAGAGATCTTGAAGATCACCGGGGTGCCCCAGCGCCGGTAGGCAGATTCACAGTAGCGGATCTTTTCCTCCAGAGGAATGGTGGAAGGCCCGATCTGTTCCACGCAGTTGGTCCTGTGGGTATAAAAATAAGAAAAACGCAGGAGCCATCCGTCATATAATTCAATTTGGTGGGAGGGCCATGCATTCAGTGACAGGTCCTCAATGGTTTTAATATCAGAATTCATGGCTAAGATTATAGTATGTCAGCTGAAAAAGGGCAAGGGGCATCCGGGCAGAATGTGAAAGCTTCTTGCATATTTACAGGGCGGGCGGTATAATAACTCTGAATACGAGTGGGGAGTGAAAGCTATGGCAAAGTTTTTTAAGGTAATTGTAGATATTGTGCTGATCGCACTGGTTGCGGCAGCTCTGGCCCTGTTTGTTCCGCCGCTGTTCGGCTATGCCACAAATGTGGTGGATGAAGAGACAGCCAGCAACATGGATCTGGGGTCTGTGACTTATTCCCGCAGCAAGAGCGCGGATGACCTGTCGGAGGGAGATCAGATCATTCAGTCTGATGCGGATTCCTTTTATGTATATGAGATCAAAAGCCTTTCTTCCAAAGGCTCTACAGCCGAATTGAAGAAAGTCAATTCTTCCGGTACAGAGACGATCAAGCTGGGCAAGACCGTCCAGAGGTATCTGGTGACCATTCCCTTCATTGGCTATATCTCTATTGCGCTGCAGACCACAGAGGGTATGATCGTGCTGGGACTGGCAGTTCTGCTGCTGATCATTCTACTGATCGTGCTGGAGGTATGGAGCAAAAAGAAGACAGATGCGGAGACTGCAGAAGAGGAAGAGGATGATGCTTACTTTGCAGGTCTGAGACAGAGCAAGGAAGAGATCGCAGCGGAAGTTGCCGGAGAACCTTCTTCCAGAGAAGCGCGGAAAGCAGAAAAGAAACGCCGAAAAGAGGAAAAGAAGGCTGCAAAGGCAGCAAAGGCCGCACAGGCAGACGAGCAGGATACTGCAGAGATGCCGGAAGAGGGACCGGGTGCCCCGGATGCCCTGGCGAAAGCGGATGAAGCGGATAGCACGGCGGCAGCAGAGACTGCAGAGGAGCAGGCACCTGCGGTTCCCCAGGGGGAAAGACCGGTTTCCACTGACAATCTGCCGGATGTACAGGCAGCTCTGGAAGCAGCTCTGTCCACCCAGCCGGTACACCAGATGACCACAACTATCCCTCGGGTGCCGGAAGAGCCGGAGGAAGAGGCAGCCCAGGAGATCCCGTCAGAGATCGAACTGGCTATCCCGGTACGCAGTCTGGACAGCTATCTGGATGAAGCCTATTCCCGGGGAGACGACCCCCATGTGAAAAAGGATGATGTTACAGGCATCCGCCTGGTGGACTATTCCGATTGTCTGTAAAGGATGACAGACTTCTATATGTATAGAAGAAACACAAAAAAGAACACTGCAGGATCCGGAAAATTTTTCGGATTCTGCTTTTTTTCTGCTTGCATTTCCGGGAAAGTCCTGCTATAATTCGACATGTTGTGACATTGATAGCAAAGAAGCGTGAGGTTGCTGCCCGCGTGGCAGGTTTTCCGTGGAGCGAATGTCAAGTTAGGAAACTGGCGACAAGTCACTGTACAAAATAAACCGTCCACCAAGAGTGGATACGACGTGTGAAAGTCCAGGACACACACGGAAATGTGTACAGTCACCGCTTGTCGTACTAAAAGAAAGTGCGAATAGGAGGCGACTTTTTTTATGGCAACACAGGTAATGAGAATCACCCTGAAGGCGTATGAACACCAGATCGTAGATGCATCTGCAGCTAAGATCGTCGAGACAGTCAAGAAGACAGGCGCAGAGGTCAGCGGACCGGTTCCGCTTCCCACAAAGAAGGAAGTAGTAACCATCATCCGTGCCGTACACAAGTACAAAGACTCCCGTGAGCAGTTCGAGCAGAGAACTCACAAGAGACTGATCGACATCATCGCTCCGACCCAGAAGACAGTAGACGCGCTGTCCAGACTGGAGATGCCCGTTGGTGTAAATATCGACATCAAGATGAAAACAAAGTAACCCAATCACCGGTTAATCGATATAATAAGGAAATATCTGTTAACTAGAATGAGCTCCCGGCAAGGGCGCTCCGCTGTAGACAAACAGGAGGTAAGAAATGAAAAAATCTATTCTGGCTACAAAAGTTGGAATGACACAGGTCTTCAACGAGGATGGCACACTGACACCTGTTACCGTACTGCAGGCAGGCCCCTGTGTGGTTACACAGGTCAAGACCGTTGAGAACGACGGCTATGCAGCAGTTCAGGTTGGCTTTGGCGAGATCCGTGAGAAGCTGGTGAACAAGCCGAAAAAGGGCGTGTTCGCAAAGGCTGAGGTTCCCTGCAAGAGATTTGTCAAGGAATTCCGTTTTGAAGATGCTGAGAGCTATGCAGTAGCTCAGGAGATCAAGGCTGATATCTTTGCAGCAGGCGACAAGGTGGATGCTACCGCCATCAGCAAAGGTAAAGGCTTCCAGGGCGCCATCAAGAGACATGGCCAGTCCAGAGGACCCATGGCTCACGGTTCCAAATATCATCGTCATGCCGGTTCCAACGGTGCCTGCTCCGATCCGAGCAAGGTATTCAAAGGAAAGAAGATGGCAGGTCACATGGGTAATGTAAAAGTTACAGTTCAGAATCTTGAGATCGTTCGCGTAGACGCTGAGAATGATCTGATCCTGGTAAAGGGTTCCGTTCCCGGACCGAAGAAGTCTCTGGTAACCCTGAAAGAAACTGTAAAAGCTTAACCCCTGATGGGAAAGGAGGAACATACAGATGGCAAACGTATCTGTTTACAATATGGAAGGCAACACAGTCGGCACGATTGAGCTTTCCGATGCCGTATTCGGCGTAGAGATCAAGAAGCACCTGGTACATCAGGCGGTGATCCAGCAGCTGGCAAACAACCGTCAGGGCACACAGAAAGCCAAGACCCGTTCTGAGGTCAGCGGCGGCGGAAGAAAGCCCTGGAGACAGAAGGGTACCGGCCACGCAAGACAGGGATCCACCCGTGCTCCCCAGTGGACAGGCGGCGGTGTTGTATTCGCACCGGTTCCCAGAGATTACTCCTTCAAGATGAACAAGAAGGAAAAGAGAATCGCTCTGAAGTCCGTACTGACAGAGAAAGTTCAGGAGAACAAGCTGATGGTTCTTGATGAGCTGAAGCTGGCTGAGATCAAGACCAAGAGCATGAAGAAGGTTCTGGACAACCTGAAAGTCAGCAGCGCTCTGATCGTTACAGATGAGAACAGCGACAATGTTGTACTTTCCGCAAGAAATCTGGCAGGCGTTCAGACTGCTGCAGTAAATACGATCAATGTATATGATCTGCTGAAGTATGACACTGTGATCGTAAGCAAGAGCAGTGTTGCATCCATCGAGGAGGTGTACGCATAATGGCAAACATTCAGTATTATGATGTTATCATCAAGCCGCTGGTAACAGAGAAGAGCATGGACATCATGGGCGATAAGAAGTATACATTCCTGGTACATCCGGATGCAAACAAGACCATGATCAAGGAAGCAGTAGAGAAGATGTTCGAAGGCACAAAAGTAAAGAGTGTCAACACCATGAACCTGGAAGGCAAGACAAAGCGTCGCGGCCGTACAGTGGGAAAGACAGCTGCAAGAAAGAAAGCCATCGTTGCGCTGACAGCTGACAGCAAGGACATCGAGATCTTCGAGGGTATCTGATAAAGATACGGACGAAGGATTATGTGCATGTAAAGCACGAGAATAAACATTGAAAGGAGAACCTTGAAATGGGCATTAAAACATATAACCCATATACACCGTCAAGAAGACATATGAGTGGCTCTGACTTTGCAGAGATCACAAAGAGCACACCGGAGAAGTCTCTGGTTGTTTCTCTGAAGAAGAGCGCCGGACGTAATGCACAGGGTAAGATCACTGTAAGACATCACGGAGGCGGAAATAAGAGAAAATACAGAATCATCGATTTCAAGAGATACAAAGATGGCATCGCTGCAACAGTAAAGTCCATCGAGTATGATCCCAACAGAACAGCAAACATCGCTCTGATCTGTTATGCAGATGGTGAGAAAGCCTACATCCTGGCTCCGGAAGGACTGAAGGTAGGCATGACCGTTATGAACGGCGCAGAAGCTGAGATCCGTACAGGAAACTGCCTGCCGCTGGAGAACATCCCGGTTGGTACCCTGATCCACAACATCGAGCTGCATCCCGGCAAGGGTGGCCAGATGGTCCGTTCCGCCGGCAACAGCGCTCAGCTGATGGCAAAAGAAGGCAGATATGCAACACTTCGTCTGCCCTCCGGCGAGATGAGAATGGTTCCCATCAACTGCCGCGCTTCCATCGGTACCATCGGCAACGGCGACCACAACCTGATCAAGATCGGTAAGGCCGGAAGAAAACGTAACATGGGTATTCGTCCTACAGTCCGCGGTTCCGTCATGAACCCGAATGACCATCCCCACGGTGGTGGTGAAGGACGTGCACCGATCGGACGTCCGGGTCCCTGCACTCCCTGGGGCAAGCCTGCAATGGGCCTGAAGACCAGAAAGAAAAAACAGTCTGACAAACTGATCGTCCGCAGAAGAGACGGCAGGACATTATCGAAGTAAGGAGGAGAAACAATGTCTCGTTCATTGAAAAAAGGACCGTTTGCTGATGCTAGCTTACTGAAGAAGGTAGATGCAGCCAATGCATCCGGTGATAAAACAGTCATTAAAACCTGGTCACGTCGTTCCACAATCTTTCCTTCATTTGTAGGTCATACGATCGCTGTACATGATGGAAGAAAGCACGTGCCGGTATATGTAACTGAGGATATGGTTGGCCACAAGCTCGGCGAGTTCGTAGCAACCAGAACCTACAGAGGTCACGGAAAAGACGAGAAGCGCTCCGGCGTTAGATAAGCAGAGCGAAAGGAGGTAATTTCAAATGGCTAAAGGACATAGAAGTCAGATCAAACGTGAAAGAAACGAAAAGAAAGATACCAGACCTTCCGCTAAGCTGTCATTCGCAAGAATGTCAGTACAGAAAGCTGGTTTTGTACTGGATGCGATCCGTGGTAAAGATGTAAATACAGCCATCGGTATTCTGGCATACAATCCTCGGTATGCTTCCGGCGTGATCCGCAAGCTGCTGGAATCCGCAGTTGCCAATGCAGAAAATAACAACGGCCTCAGCAGAGACAACCTGTATGTAGCTGAATGTTATGCAAACAAGGCAACCACGATGAAGAGAATTCGCCCCAGAGCACAGGGTAGAGCATATAGAATTGAAAAGAGAACAAGTCATATCTCTATCGTTCTGGACGAGAAATAAGGAGGAGAATTATGGGACAGAAAGTAAATCCGCATGGACTCAGAGTCGGAGTCATCAAGGGTTGGGATTCCAAATGGTATGCAGATGCTGATTTCGCAGATTATCTTGTGGAAGATTACAATATCAGAAAATTCCTGAAGAAAAGACTTTACAGTGCCGGTATCTCCAAGATCGAGATCGAGAGAGCTTCTGACAGAGTGAAAGTCATCGTATATACCGCAAAGCCGGGCGTTGTGATCGGCAAGGGCGGCGCTGAGATCGAGAAGGTAAAGGCTGAGCTTTCCAAGCTGACCAGCAAGAAGCTTCTTGTAGACGTCAAGGAAGTCAAGAGACCGGACCGTGATGCACAGCTGGTAGCAGAGAACATCGCTCTGCAGCTGGAGAATCGTATCTCCTTCCGTCGTGCAATGAAGTCCACAATGCAGAGAACCATGAGAGCCGGCGCAAAGGGTATCAAGACATCCGTATCCGGTCGTCTCGGTGGTGCAGATATGGCTCGTACAGAGTTCTACAGTGAGGGAACAATTCCGCTTCAGACACTGCGTGCTGATATCGAATACGGTTTCGCTGAGGCCGATACACAGTATGGCAAGGTCGGAGTAAAAGCATGGGTTTACAACGGTGAAGTTCTTCCCACCAAAGGAAAAAAGGAAGGGAGCGGTAAATAATTATGTTAATGCCTAAGAGAGTAAAACATCGTAAACAGTTCCGCGGAACGATGAAGGGTAAAGCTATGAGAGGCAACAAGATCACTTATGGTGAGTATGGCCTGGTAGCTACAGAGCCCTGCTGGATCCGCTCCAATCAGATCGAGGCAGCCCGTGTCGCTATGACCCGTCATATCAAGCGTGGTGGTAAAGTCTGGATCAAGATCTTCCCGGATAAGCCGGTAACAAGACAGCCTGCTGAAACCCGAATGGGTACAGGAAAAGGTTCTCTGGAGTACTGGGTAGCAGTTGTAAAACCCGGCCGTGTAATGTTTGAGATTGCCGGTGTTGCAGAAGAAACCGCAAGAGAAGCTCTTCGTCTTGCTATGCATAAGTTACCCTGCAAATGTAAAATCGTTTCTCGTGCAGACTTAGAAGGCGGTGAATAACAGTGAAAAGTAAGAAATATGTAGAGGAGCTGCAGGCTAAATCGGCTCCCGAATTAAAGGATGAGTTGGTAGCTGCAAAGAAGGAACTCTTCAATCTGAGATTTCAGAACGCGACCAATCAGTTGGATAATACGGGCAGAATCAAAGAGGTTCGCAGAAACATTGCCAGAATTTCAACTGTCATTGCCCAGAAGGCAAATTCATAAGGTGCAGGCTTTCTGTTCCTGATGAATGAAAGGAGACAATCGTGGAAGAAAGAAATTTAAGAAAAACACGTGTGGGTAAAGTCGTAAGCGATAAGATGGATAAGACCATCGTTGTTGTGATCGAAAACCACGTTAAGCATCCGCTGTACAAGAAGATCGTTAAGAGAACCTACAAGCTGAAGGCTCATGACGCAAACAACGAGTGCAAGATCGGTGATACCGTTAGAGTAATGGAGACCAGACCCCTGTCCAAGGACAAGAGATGGAGACTGGTTGAGATCCTTGAGAGAGCTAAATAATCCAGGAAATGCAAAAGGAGGTAAATCAGCATGATCCAGCAGGAAAGCAGATTGAAAGTTGCTGATAACACCGGTGCAAAAGAAATCCTTTGCATTCGTGTTATGGGCGGTTCTTCAAGAAGATATGCAAACATCGGTGATGTGATCACCGCTACCGTTAAAGATGCAACACCAGGAGGCGTTGTAAAGAAGGGTGATGTTGTAAAGGCAGTTGTAGTACGTACCGTAAAGGGCGCTCGTCGTAAAGATGGTTCCTACATCCGTTTCGACCAGAATGCTGCAGTTATCATCAAGGATGACAACACCCCGAGAGGAACTCGTATTTTTGGCCCGGTTGCCAGAGAACTTCGTGAGAAGCATTTCATGAAGATCGTTTCTCTTGCACCCGAAGTATTATAATAGGAGGTCTCTGATGTCTATTAAGATTAAAAAGGGTGATACCGTAAAGGTGATCGCCGGTAAAGATAAAGACAAAGAGGGCAAGGTTCTCTCTATTGATGTGAAAAAGAACAGAGTCGTTGTAGAAGGCGTCAACATGATCACAAAGCACATGAAGCCCAGCATGCAGAATCAGCAGGGTGGTATTGTGAACAGAGAAGCTGGCATCGACATCTCCAACGTAATGCTTCTGCACAAGGGTGAAGTTACCAGAATCGGCTACAAGTTCGAGGATGGCAAGAAGGTTCGTATCGCTCGTAAGACCGGCGAAGTAATTGACTGATCAGGAAGGAGGAAACAACCGTGAGTAGATATTATGATACATACAAAAGCGAAATCGTTCCTGCACTGATGAAGAAGTTCAATTACAAGAACATTATGCAGGTACCGAAGCTGGCAAAGATCGTCATCAACATGGGTGTTGGTGAGGCAAAAGAGAACGCAAAGGTTCTGGATTCCGCAGTAGGTGATCTGGAAAAGATCACAGGTCAGAAGGTAGTCATCACAAAGGCAAAGAAGTCTGTCGCAAACTTCAAGCTGAGAGAAGGCATGAACATCGGCTGCAAGGTTACTCTTCGCGGCGAGAAGATGTATGAGTTTGCTGATCGTCTGATCAATCTGGCACTTCCCCGTGTACGTGACTTCCGTGGCGTAAACCCCAATGCTTTTGACGGCAGAGGTAACTATGCTCTTGGTATCAAGGAGCAGCTGATCTTCCCCGAGATCGAGTATGATAAGGTGGACAAGGTGAGAGGTATGGATGTTATCTTCGTAACAACCGCCAATACCGATGAGGAAGCCCGTGAGTTACTGACACTGTTCAATATGCCATTCGCGAAGTGATTGTAGGAGGAAGAATCCATGGCTAAAAAATCAATGAAAATCAAGCAGCAGCGTCCTGCTAAGTTCTCCACAAGAGAGTACACACGCTGCCGTATCTGCGGTCGTCCGCATGCATACCTGAGAAAATACGGAATCTGTCGTATCTGTTTCCGTGAATTAGCCTACAAGGGAGAGATCCCCGGTGTCAGAAAAGCCAGCTGGTAAGATAGGGAAGGAGGAAACACATCATGTCAATGAGCGATCCGATTGCAGATATGCTTACAAGAATCCGAAATGCAAATGCAGCGAAGCATGATTCCGTGGATATCCCGGCTTCAAAGATGAAAATTTCCATCGCTGACATTCTGCTGAAGGAAGGTTATATCAAGAATTACACCATCGTTGAGAGTGGTGCATACAATACAATTCATGTAGAACTGAAGTACGGTGCAGACAAGAATGAGAAGATCATTACCGGTATCAAGAGAATTTCCAAGCCGGGTCTGCGTGTGTATGTAAACAAGGAAGAGCTGCCCAGAGTTCTCGGAGGACTTGGCATCGCGATCCTTTCTACAAACCAGGGTGTGATCACCGACCGTGAGGCCAGAAAGCTTCAGGTGGGCGGTGAGGTTCTCGCTTTCGTTTGGTAGGATTCTGCAGAGACTGAAAACAGAGAGGCGACACAGCGCCTCTCCGAAAATTTAAGTTATATAGGAGGAAACACAGTATGTCACGTATAGGCAGACTGCCGGTAGCAATTCCCGCAGGCGTTACCGTAGATATCAAAGAAGGAAATGTTGTTACAGTTAAGGGCCCCAAGGGTACACTGGAGCGTGCACTTCCCACAGAAATGACAATCAAGATGGAGGGTGAGACAGTAGTCGTTACCCGTCCCAACGATCTGAAGAGAATGAAATCTCTGCATGGTCTGACAAGAACCCTGATCTCCAACATGGTAGTTGGTGTCAGCACAGGTTACTCCAAGACTCTGGAGGTAAACGGTGTAGGTTATCGTGCAGCCAAGCAGGGAAATAAACTGGTTCTGAACCTGGGTTACTCTCATCCGGTTGAAATGATCGATCCGGAAGGTGTCGAGTCCAAAGTTGAAGATAAGAAGATCATCATCACAGGTATCGACAAGGAAAAAGTCGGACAGTACGCAGCCAACATCAGAGATAAGAGAAGACCTGAGCCGTACAAGGGCAAGGGTATCAAGTATATCGATGAGGTCATCAGACGTAAAGTCGGCAAGACCGGTAAGTAATTGAGAGGAGAGTGGAGAAATGATTTCTAAACCGTCTAGAACCCTGGTTCGTCAGAAAAAACACAGAAGATTACGTAATCATATTTCAGGTACTGCACAGAGACCGCGTCTTGCTGTATTCCGCAGCAACAAGCATATGTATGCTCAGATCATTGATGACCTGGCAGGCAAGACACTGGTATCCGCTTCCACAGTTCAGAAGGAAGTCAGCGCAGAGCTGGAGAAGACCAACGATGTGGCAGCAGCAGCTTACCTGGGACAGGTAATCGGTAAGAAGGCCGTAGAGGCAGGTATTACTGAGGTTGTCTTCGACCGCGGCGGCTTCATCTATCAGGGCAAAATCGCTGCTCTGGCTGATGCAGCAAGAGAAGCCGGTCTGGTATTCTAAGAGAAAGGAGAAGACACATGAAGCATACAATTATTGATGCCAGCAATTTAGAGCTGGAAGAGAAAGTTGTTTCCATCAAGCGAGTTACCAAAGTTGTCAAGGGTGGACGTAACATGCGTTTTACTGCCTTAGTTGTTGTCGGAGATCGCAACGGACACGTTGGTGCAGGCCTCGGTAAAGCTGTTGAAATCCCGGAAGCAATCCGCAAGGGCAAAGAAGATGCTATCAAAAAGCTGGTAACTGTAGCACGTGACAGCAACAATAGTATCACCCATGACTTCATCGGCAAGTTCGGCAGTGCCGAAGTACTGATGAAGAAGGCTCCGGAAGGTACCGGTGTGATCGCAGGTGGTCCTGCTCGTGCCGTAGTAGAGCTTGCCGGTATCCAGAACATTCGTACAAAGTCTCTGGGTTCCAACAACAAACAGAACGTCGTTCTGGCAACCATCGAGGGACTGCGTCAGCTGAAAACTCCTGAAGAAGCAGCCAGACTTCGCGGCAAAACCGTAGATGAGATCTTCGCTTAAGGAGGTTTAAAGTATGTTAAAGATTACATTAGTAAAGTCTCCGATCGGATGTATTCCGAAACACAGACGTACAGTTGAAGCTTTGGGTCTGAAGAAACTGAATCAGACAGTAGAACTTCCGGATAATGCCGGCGTTCGCGGCATGATCAAGCAGGTAGGTTATCTGCTCAAAGTGGAAGAGTAAGGAGGTATTGTAATGGACTTATCAAATTTACAGCCTGCAGCTGGCTCCAAGCACAGCGATAACTTCCGCAGAGGTCGTGGTCACGCTTCCGGAAATGGCAAGACAGCAGGTAAGGGTCACAAGGGTCAGAAGGCTCGTTCCGGCGCACCGAGAATCGGTTTCGAAGGTGGTCAGATGCCTCTTTACAGACGTCTGCCCAAGCGTGGTTTCACAAACCGCAACACAAAGAACATCGTTGTGATCGACGTAGATGTACTGAATCGCTTTGAGGATGGTACAGAGATCACTCCCGCATTCCTGGAAGAGACAGGCGTGATCTACAGCCCCAAGGATGGCATAAAGATCCTTGGCAACGGTGAACTGACAAAGAAGCTTGCTGTTAAGGTAAATGCTTACAGTGCAAGCGCAAAAGCCAAAATTGAAGCAGCGGGTGGAACAGCTGAGGTGATCTAATGTTAAAAACCCTGAAAGATGCGTTTCGTGTTCAAGAGATTCGACGCAGAGTATTTTATGTACTGTTAATGCTCGTCGTCATCCGCATCGGTTCCCAGATTCCGGTACCCGGAGTTGATACTTCTTTTTTCAGTAACTACTTCGGGTCCGAAACAAATGACGCATTCTCTTTCCTGAATGCATTTACCGGTGGTGGTTTCTCAAACTTCTCTATCTTTGCTTTGAGTATCACCCCCTATATCACATCCTCCATTATCATGCAGCTTCTCACCATAGCGATCCCGAAGCTGGAAGAGATGCAGCGTGATGGAGAACAGGGAAGAAAGCGGATCACGGCTATTACACGATATCTTACCATCGGACTTTCTATTTTTGAGTCTATTGCCATGTGTATCGGCTTCGGAAATCAGCTGATCCTTGACTTGAATGTGGTAAGTATCATCGTTGTAACAGCTTCCCTGACTGCCGGTTCCGCATTGCTGATGTGGATCGGTGAGCAGATCACTGACAAAGGTGTGGGCAATGGTATCTCCATGGTCCTGCTGATCAACATTCTGTCGAGAATTCCGCAGGATATGATCACACTGTATGACAACTTTGTTCAGGGAAAGACCATTGCACGTGCAGCCCTTGCATGGGTGATCATCATTGCGGTCATCGTGCTGGTCATCGTGCTGGTACTTATTTTGAACGGAGCGGAAAGACGTATTCCGGTACAGCACTCCAAGAAGATGGTAGGCAGAAGAATGGTGGGCGGTCAGTCTTCCCACATTCCGCTGAAGGTCAACACTTCCGGCGTTATCGCTATCATCTTTGCATCCTCGATCATGTCCCTGCCCAGCATCATTATGACATTTATGGGCAAATCCGCCTCCGGCGTATGGGGAACGATCGTCAATATGCTGAGCTCCAGTCATTGGTTCAATCCGTCTGACTGGTTCTCCAGTATCGGATTGCTGATCTATATTGTACTGGTAGTATTTTTCGCATACTTCTATACTTCAATTACCTTCAATCCCATGGAGGTAGCCGATAATCTGAGGAAGCAGGGTGGCTTCGTTCCCGGTATTCGTCCGGGCAAGCCCACAGAGGAATATCTGAACGGCGTACTGAAATATATCATTTTCATCGGCGCTGTAGGTCTGATCATTGTGGCAGTCATTCCTTATTTCTTCAACGGTATGTTCAACGCCAGCGTTTCCTTCGGTGGAACATCCCTGATCATTATCGGTTCTGTTATTCTGGAAACTCTGAAGCAGATCGAATCGATGATGCTTGTAAGAAATTACAAAGGTTTCCTGAACAGCTGAAAGTAAAGTGCTATAGGAGGACTGTGGTTTATACCGCAGTCCTTTCTTGCTAAACAGACTATCTACAGAGCAGAGCGGGGGCAGATCCCGGCATGCTTATGAATATCCGGAAAATACAGGACACGTTTCTGATCCGGACAGGAGGTTATTTATTATGAATATTGTGATGCTTGGCGCACCCGGCGCCGGTAAAGGAACACAGGCAAAGATGATCGCTGCAAAGTACAGCATTCCCCATATTTCCACAGGTGATATCTTCCGTGCCAATATCAAAAACGGCACTGAGCTTGGTAAAAAGGCGAAGGAATATATGGATCAGGGACTTCTGGTTCCGGATGAACTGACCTGCGATCTTGTTGTTGACCGTATTTCCCAGGCGGATGCAGCCAATGGTTACGTACTGGATGGATTCCCGAGAACCATTCCCCAGGCAGAGGCGCTGACCAATGCCCTGAAGGCAAGAGGCCAGAAGATCGATCATGCCATTGATGTGGATGTACCGGATGAGAACATCGTCAGCAGAATGTCCGGCAGAAGAGCCTGCGTGGCCTGCGGCGGTACTTATCATATCGTATTCAATGCACCGAAGAAGGAAGGCATCTGTGATGCCTGCGGCGGTGAGCTGGTGCTTCGTGCGGACGATAAGCCGGAAACCGTACAGAAGCGTCTGAATGTTTATCATGAGCAGACACAGCCTCTGATCGATTATTATCAGGCAGCAGGCGCTCTGTCTGAGGTCGACGGAACCCAGGATATCGATATCGTTTTTGCTGATATCGTAAAGATCTTAGGAGAATAAATTATGGCAGTTACGATTAAATCTGCGCGTGAGATCGCATTGATGCGGGAATCCTGCCGGCTTCTGGAAATCGTACACAACGAGCTTGCAAAGATCATCAAACCAGGGATCAGTACCTGGGAGATCGACAAGGCCGGAGAAAAAATGATCCGGGAGATGGGCTGTGTACCGAATTTCCTGAACTATGAGGGCTATCCTGCGTCCATCTGCGTCTCTGTAAATGATGAAGTTGTACATGGTATTCCCAAAAAGAACAGGATCCTGCGGGAGGGCGATATCGTCAGCCTGGATGCCGGCCTGATCTACAAGGGCTATCACTCAGATGCCGCCCGTACCTATGGTGTGGGAAAGATCAGTCCTGAGGCTCAGCAGCTGATCGATGTGACCCGGCAGAGCTTCTTTGAAGGCATCAAGTATGCGAAGGCGGGACACCATCTGCATGAGATCTCTGCAGCCATCGGCAACTATGCGGAGAGTTTTGGCTATGGTGTTGTGAAAGATCTTGTGGGTCATGGTATCGGCACGAAGCTCCATGAGGATCCCCAGATCCCGAATTTTGCCTGCCGGGGCCGTGGCATCAAGCTGCAGGCCGGCATGACGCTGGCTATTGAGCCTATGATCGACATGGGGACAGATGAAGTGGACTGGCTGGATGATGACTGGACGGTTGTGACAGCGGATGGTTCCCTGTCTGCTCATTATGAGAATACTGTGCTCATTACAGACGGTGAGCCGGAAATTCTGACTTTGCATTGAGGCATGCTATGAGAGAACCTGAAAAAGGCATGTTCGCCAGAAGCCTGGCAGGACATGACAAGGGGAAATGGTATCTGATCCAGGAGACCGATGGGCAGTATCTGTATCTGACAGATGGAAAGTCCCATCCCTCGGATCGGCCCAAAAAGAAAAAGAGAATGCATGTTCAGCCTGCATTGCAGGTGAGCGGGGAAGCCCTGGAGGCTCTGGCCCTGGCGCAGCCCCGCAGAGATGAAATCATTAGAAAACTCATCAGGGAAAAACAGGACAAGGAGGAGTAACCGATGTCTAAGGCAGATGTGATCGAAGTAGAAGGTGTTGTGCTGGAGAAACTGCCCAATGCCATGTTCAAGGTGGAACTGGAAAACAAGCACGTGGTGCTGGCACATATCAGCGGAAAGCTGCGGATGAATTTTATCCGTATCCTGCCCGGTGATAAGGTGACCATCGAGCTTTCTCCCTATGATCTGGACAAGGGAAGGATCATTTGGAGAGACAAATAAGAAGTGTAAGGAGAAGGAAGAGGCCCGGCGGTCCCTTCCTTTTCCTGGGTTTTGGGTGAATTCAGCCGGAGCAGCAGACCGGTTTTCCTGGAATTTTGGTGAAAACAGAGGGTGGGGGTAAAATTCAGCCGGAGCAGCAGGTCGGTTTTCCCCAGGGTATCGGTGAAAACGGAGTGTAAGGTGAAATTCAGCCGGAGCAGCAGGTCGGTTTTCCCCCGTCCCCTGCGAAAGCAGAGTGTTTTTTACAGAAGATCCGTACTTCTCCGGCAGGCACCGCTCAAATCTTCAGAAGCTGCCGGATGCATCTTCTGAAGTTTCGCTCAGAAAGTGTTCCGGAAAAACACTTTCTGTCCTGCCGGAAAAGGCCGGCTCATCTGAAAACACTGGCTGCATTCTCCGAAGGGCCGGGAAGAAAGCCGGCCTGCCGCTTCCTGCGGAAGTTGTACAGGGAAGGTTGTTACGGCAGGAAGAGGACCAGGCGTTGAATTTGCCGTAAGGTAGGGAGAAGATTACGGCAGGAAAGAGAAATAAATCTTGAATTTGCTGTAAGACCGGGAGAGAAATACGGCAGGGAAGCGGACCAGACGTTGAATTTGACGCAAGGCCAGCTAAGGAATACGGCAGAAAAGAGGGACGGTCGGAGGAGTTGCCGTAAGGCAGGGAGAGGAATACGGCAGAAAAACAGGACAGACGCTGGATTTGCCGAAAGGCTGGCTGGAGATTACGGCAGAAAAAAGAAAAGTCTGCAGTTCATCCGTAAATGCAGCGGACAAGTAAGGACAGAGTGAGATCTATGCAGGATACAGAGGGAAAGAATACAGAACAAAAGTACACAGAACAGAAGAAATTGGGACAAAAGAACTATGAGGCAGCAAATACAGAACAGTGGAAGCAGGAATGTTGGCATGAGAAATTCTGATATAGTACCTGAGTTGAGAAGGGAACAGCCCCTTAGCTGGGATAGAACATACGGCCGGGGGATGACGGAGCACAGGTACAGGGGCAGAGATAGGGATAGAGACAAAGATAGAGACGGAGACAGGGATAGAGACGGAGATAGGGTTAGAGACAAAGATAGAGACGGAGATAGGGATAAAGACAGAGATAGAGACGGAGATAGGGATAGAGACAGAGATAGGGTTAGAGACAAAGATAGAGACGGAAATAGGGTTAGAGACAGAAGTAGAGATAGCGGCAGGGACATAGACATAGACAGAGAGGTTCTCTGGCTGAGCTTTCCCCTGCTGGATCAGTCAGGCCTGGTGGTGAATGGCTTCTCTACCAGAATTGGAGGGGTCAGTGAGGGGGTCTGTGCCTCTATGAATCTGAGCTTTTCCAGGGGAGATGATCCGGCTGCAGTGTCGGAGAATTTCCGGCGGATCAGCGCCGCCATGGGCTTTTCTCCGGAGCAGATCGTCTGCTCTGATCAGACCCATACCACAAATGTGCGCAGAGTCGGCAAGGAGCACTGCGGAAGTGGCGTTGTGCGGGAGAGGGTCTGGAAAGATGTGGATGGCATGATAACGGATGAGCCGGGTGTGGTGCTGGCCACCTTTTATGCGGATTGTGTGCCACTGTATTTTGTGGATCCGGTGCATCGGGCCATTGGCTTGTCTCATTCCGGCTGGAGAGGCACTGTGAATGGCATGGGAGCTGTGACCCTGCAGAAGATGAAAGCGGAGTTTGGTACCCGGCCGGAAGAGGTATTGGCGGCAGTGGGACCTTCCATCTGTCAGTCCTGTTACGAGGTCAGTGAGGATGTGATCGAGCAGTTCCGGAACAGATTTCCGGCAAATCTGCAGGAACTGCTTTACTACAGAAAGGAGAATGGGAAATATCAGCTGAATTTGTGGGAGGCCAACCGGCAGCTGCTGCTTTCCTCCGGTATCCGGGAGGAACATCTGCAGATCAGCGGTCTGTGTACCTGCTGCAACCCTCATGTCCTGTTCTCCCATCGGGCAAGTCACGGCCGAAGAGGAAACCTGGGGGCCTTTCTGATGCTGCAAGGAAGTGAAAGAGAAAGCAGAGAAGCGCATACAGCGCCAGCCAATCCCAGGCCGGAGCGGCGTCAGTGAGGGAAGTCAAGGAGAGAAAGAAGAGAAGCGCATACAGCGCCAGCCAATACCAGACCAGATATCTGTGGAAAAGTTCCGGAGAGAGGGAAAAGGCCCACTGCGTGCGGCATTCTCGCAGGTGAAATTTGGAGACCAGTCTGCCGTAAAGTATTTTAACTGTGGAGCAGGGGGATGTTGCGGATCCCACCAGAAAATACTCGTGAAAGAGCTGCAGAGACCTGCCTCCCGGATAATGAATCAGAAAGATTAGGAAAGAGATGCAGAGACATGCATCCCTCATAAAGAATAAAAAAGATTAGGAAATAGATGCATA